>Ga0182736_1000081_pt1 | contig 190030 bp, 180 predicted proteins | sample eDN5th30CKraftBY_FD_128882 | JGI IMG/M metagenome (GOLD analysis project Ga0182736, IMG submission 128882) | Enriched backyard soil microbial communities from Emeryville, California, USA - eDNA 5th pass 30_C Kraft BY (version 2) (version 2) | ecosystem: Environmental > Terrestrial > Soil >... | reverse complement strand
TCTGTGAAAGTAGGTCATCGTCAGGCTACCTTACCCTCAAAACCCCCGACCGGAATACCGGCCGGGGGTTTTGTCTTTCTACCCCGCCACCGCTGACCGCGCTTGTCATGGCGACCGCTTGTCGCGGCCGCTCCGCGTGGCTGTGTTATCGCGTGCCGAGGATGGACGCGTCGTAGATCGCCGACAGCGGCGCAGAGCCGGCGGTGATCAGTCCGTTCTCGATATAGTGGTTGCGCATCTTCTCGATCGTCGACAGCTTGATCTTGCCCGAGGGGTTCAGCGACACGGTGGCAAACAATCTCTCGGCCATGGCCTGGTCGACCTTGAAGAGCTTCATCAGGCGGTCGAGGTTTTCCTGGCGCGGTGCCCGGTCAATGTGCTGGACGGCCTCGAAGATGGCCGCGACCGCTTCCCGCACGAGCGCGGGTTTTTCCTTCAGCGTGCTGCGCTTGGCGAGAACCACGTAGGGGTCCCAGTCCTTGCCGACATAGTCGGAGATCTTGGCCATGCTGCGCAGCCTGTTCTCCCTGTCGATCAGGATGCCGGTGTGTTCCGTCGTGACCCAGATGTCGGCCTGGTTGTTCTTGAGCGCCGTGTAGTTCGTGTCCACGCCGCCGGTGGGAACATAGACGATGGCGTCCTGGCTGACGCCGAGTGATTTCAGGAAGAGATCGACATAAAAGCGGTCGGTGCCTGCCAGTTGGGTGACCGCGAAGCGTTTGCCCTTGAGTTCTGTGAGCGCGATGGGGTTGTCCGCCAGGGTCCACATGTGCCATTCGGCCCGGGTTCCCAGGTCGCCAATGATGGTGAACTGGACGCCCTTGCTCAAGTAGTTGATGGTGGCGCCCATGCCGTAGAGCCGGACGTCGCAGTTGTTTTCCGCCTCCGGCGTCCACTCGCGGCGGTCGTCGATGGGAACGGGATCGACCGGCTGGACACCGTGACTGGCCCAGAGGCCCAGGTCCTGGATCGTCGCATTGATCAACGCCGTGCCGGGAACGGTCCTCACGCCGATTTCATAGGTGAATGGGGTGGGGGCGCTGGCGACGGGGGCGGGATCGCCATCGCCGCCACAGCCGGGCAGCCAGGCGGCGGCCGGCAACACGGCCATGGTCTTGAGCAAGCGCCGGCGTGCCGGCTGCAGGATAGGGGAGAACGGGGGGCGAGGAAGACGCTGCATGGAATGTCTCCTGGTTGAGGGAAGGGGGATGTCAGGAAACCGTGCCGACGACCGAGGCATCGAAGATCGCGTCGACGGGCAGGGCATCGCGTTTGATCACGCCGGTATCCACGTAGTGGTTGCGCATCTTCTCGATCGTCGACAGCTTGATCTTGCCCGAGGGGTTCAGCGATACCGTGGACAGCAACTTGCCGGCGGTGGCCTCGTCGACCTTGAAGCGCTGCATGAGGCGGGTGACGTTTTCCTGTCGCGGTGCCTGGTCGATGTGCCGGACGGCTTCCAGGATGGTGGCGACGGCTTCCTTGACCAGCGCGGGCCGTTCCGCCAGCGTGCGTCGCCTGGCGACGATCACGTACGGGTCCCAGTCCTGGCCGACGAAGTCGGAGATCTTGGCGACGCTGCGCAGGCGCTGCTCCCGGTCGATCAGGATGGCCGCATGTCCTGTTGTCACCCAGATGTCGGCCTGGCCGCTCCGGAGCGCCTGGTAGTTCTGCGGCACGCCGCCCGTGGGAACCAGGGTGACATCGTCCTGGTGGACGCCCAGCGATTTCAGGAACAGGTCGACGTACAGCCTGTCCGTGCCGGACAACTGTGTGACCGCGAAGCGTTTGCCTTTGAGTTGCCGGGCGTCTACGGGGCGATCCGCCATGGACCACATGTGCCATTCGGCGCGCGTCCCGAGATCGGCGACGATGACGAATTCCACTCCCTTGCTGAGGTAGTTGATGGTGGCGCCCATGCCGTAGAGCCGCACGTCGGAGTGGTTTTCTTCCTGCGGGCTCCAGGTCCGCCGGTCTCCGCCGCCCAGGGGAGGTGGCACGACCGGTCTCAGGCCGTGCTTGCGCCACAGGTCGAGGTCCTGCGCGGTGGCGTCGATCAGGGCCGTTCCCGGCACGGTATTCACACCCATGGTGAAAGTGAACTCGGTCAGGTCGCCCGGGGCGGCGCGCGCCGGCAGCCAGGCGGCGGCCGGAAGCAGGGCGGCCGTGGCCAGCAGCCTGCGGCGGGTGGACAGGGAAGGGAAGGTCATGCCCGTTGTCTCCTCTCGAAATGTTTTGTATATAAAAATAGTTTTTGAATACTAAACTTTGCGGAGTCGAGACGGCAAGTCAGGTCATTCCCTGCGTTCGTGGATTTTCATAATCCGGACCAAATGGTCCGGCATGCTGGCGGGACGCAAGCGGAAGGGGAAGGAAGGCGGAGGGCTTGGGGGTGTCCTGAGCCGGACGTGTGGCGTGGCCGGGGCGTGTGAGCGCGTGACCGTGAAGACTAGGTGATTTCCCTAGGGAAAGGGAGCGAAGGTGGGAGATTCAGCAAATGTTGCAATTCCGCCGGAAAATGCTGGCGAGCGCTTACAAGCGCCTGGCGGGCGGCTTTGCTTGAAAATTAAGGGTTTGCGATAGTCGTAGTTGGAGTAAAAAACCGAGAGTGTCGTATTTTTTTACATATTGAATTGTCGGCCCATTTATGCAATAACGTTCGTACGCCAACGTTAACGGCAGGTGACCCGGAAAACTTTAGTGCGAGTTGGCCTTCCCGGGCCTCGACCCACCATGCCGTTCTCCGTGTGCGGGCTTTGCTTCCTTCTGGCTGTGCTATCCACGGCGTGCCGCCGGCACGCTGATACCCAATTAGTCATCGAGCTGTCCCGCCATGTCCTACCTCACGGATTCTTCCAAGTTGTCCGGCTTCTGGGGTGCGCGCTCGCAAGGCCTGCACCGGTTCTGGTGGGGGCTGCGCTATGCCCAGCCCATGACCTTGCTGGGTACGCACCTGGGCCGCAAGGACGAATACCTGGCCTGGTTCAATACGGTCGAGGCCCCCGTGCTGCGCCACCCGGCCAGCCGCTGGAGCTTCTGCCAGAGGACTCCCAGCATGGTGGGGCCGCAGGCCTTTCATTTCTTCGGCGTGGAAAGGGTGCTTTCCGACAACCGGGGTTGGCATTGGCGGCCTTGGGGCGAGAACTGGCTGCATAACCTGCATGCCTTCGACGACCTCGTGGCCGATGGCGCGGAAAACCGCTTTGAATGGCACGAGAAGCTGGTCACCAACTGGATCGTGGCCAATGCGCCCGGCAAGGGCGTGGGCTGGCGGCCGCACGGCCTGTCGCGCCGTATCGTGAACTGGATCAAGTGGGATCTGGACAAGCACGGCCTGAACGAAGTCGGGCGGCGCAATCTGGTCGTGCAGGTGCGTTTCCTGCGCCAGCGGCTGGGGGTTTCGATGACGGCTGCCTATCCCACGAAGGCGGGCAAGGCGCTGCTTTTCGCGGGGGCCTTCTTTGACGACGCGGAAGCCGCGGCGTGGCGCAAGACCGGGCAGTCGGTGCTGCGCACCGCGCTCAAGCCCAGCTACATGCGTGCCAGGCTGGGGGGAGGCGATGCCTATCGCATTGCGATCATCGAGGATCTGCTGGACCTGCTCCAGCTCGACAAGGTCTATCCGGGCATATTGGGCCGGGACGAGGTGGGGCGCTCGCACGACCTGGTGCTGCCGCTGCTGGCGATGGATGGCGAACGGGGCGCCGCGCCCGCCCTGGACGGGACCGAACCCGTCTTCTTCGCCGAGCCGAAAATGCACGCGCTGCGGCAGTACGCGCAGCGGCTGGGCCTGAACGCGGCAGCTTGAGCCCTCCGGCAGGGCTTTGCGCCCGTACAATAGGCACTCCTCCGCAAAGGAGGGGTGCCGGCGTCCGCCTGCCCCGCATGCCGGGCATCTTCTTCGTGGGGCCTAGTCCGAGTCTGTCCATGCTTCGCATATCGCTTGCTTCCGGTTTCCTCGGTCTGTCGATCTGGCTGGCTGCGCCCGCGCACGCCGCCGACCCGCTCCGTATCGGCGAGATCAACAGCTACAAGGCGCAGCCCGCCTTCCTCGAACCCTATCGCAAGGCCATGTTGCTGGCCCTGGAGGAGGTGAACGCCGCGGGCGGTGTGAACGGGCGTCCGCTGGAGCTGTTGATCCGGGACGACAACGGCGTGCCGGGCGACGCGGTGCGCGCGGCGGAAGAACTGGTCTCGCGCGAACGCGTGGCGATGCTGGCCGGCGGCTTCCTGTCCAATATCGGGCTGGCGCTGGGCGACTATGCGCGGCAGCGCAAGGTGCCATTCCTGGCCAGCGAACCCCTTACCGACAAAATCACCTGGGCCAACGGCAACCGCTATACCTTCCGCCTGCGGCCATCGACCTGGATGCAGGTGTCGATGCTGGTGCCCGAGGCGGCCAGGCTGGGCAAGAAGCGCTGGGCCATCGTCTATCCGAACTACGAGTACGGGCAATCGGCGGTGCAGACCTTCAAGACGCTGCTCCAGGCCGCGCAGCCCGGCGTCGAGTTCGTGACCGAGCAGGCCACGCCGCTTGGCAAGCTCGACGCTGGGCCCGTGGTGCAGGCGCTGGAGGCCAGCAAGCCGGACGCGATCTTCAATGTGCTGTTCGCCACGGACCTGACCAAGTTCGTCCGCGAAGGCGCCACGCGCGGCCTGTTCAAGGGACGTGAGGTGGTCAGCCTGCTGTCGGGCGAGCCCGAATACCTGGAGCCCCTGAAGGACGAGGCGCCCGAGGGCTGGATCGTGACGGGCTACCCCTGGTATGCGATCAAGACGCCCGAGCACCAGCGCTTCCTGGATGCCTACCGGAAAAAGTACGGCGAGCCGCCGCGGCAGGGGTCGGTGGTGGGCTACGTGACCATCCATGCGGCAGCCGAGGCGCTGCGGCGCGCGGGCGGGACGAATCCCGAAAAGATCGTCGACGCATTCCGCGACATGCCGCTTTCGTCGCCCTGGGGGCCGATCGTCTTCCGCGCGCAGGATAACCAATCGACGCTGGGCGCCTTCGTCGGGCGCACCGCGCTGGAGGGCAGCGGGGCGCAGCGCACGGGCGTCATGGTGGATTTCCGCTACGCCGACGGCGCCAAATACCAGCCCACCGATGCCGAGGTGGCGAAGCTGCGTCCGGCGCGCTGAGCGGTGCTGGCGCAACTGCTGAACGGGCTGGCCAGCGCCAGCAGCCTGTTCCTGCTGTCGCTGGGGTTGACGCTGATCTTCGGTGTGTCGCGGGTGGTCAATTTCGCGCACGGTTCGCTCGCGATGCTGGGGCTGTATCTGGGCGTCACCCTGGCCCAGGCGCTGATACCGCTGTGGGGCGCCCTGGGGTTCTGGGGCGCGGTGGCGGGCGCGGCGCTGGCGGTGGCCGCGGTGGGCGCGCTGATCGAGCGAGGCCTGTTGCGCCGGCTCTATGGCAGTCCCGAGCTTTTCCAATTGGTCGCGACTTTCGCGCTGGTGCTGATCATTCGCGATGCGACGCTGGCCGCCTGGGGGGCGGACGATCGGCTCGGACCCAAGGCGCCGGGGCTGGCGGGCGTGCTGGCGCCCGGCACGCTGAACCTGCCGTCGTATGACGTGGTGTTGATGACGATCGGCCTGCTGGTGCTGGCTGGCGTGCAATGGATCATGACGTCCACGCGCTGGGGCCTGCAATTGCGCGCCGCGACCGAGGACCGCGAGATGGCGCTGGCGGTGGGCGTGGACGAGCGGCGGCTGTTCACGCAGGTGTTCGCGCTGGGCGCCGGGCTGGCGGGGTTGGCGGGGGCGTTGCAGATGCCGCGCGAGCCGGCATCGTTGGCCTACGACCTGCAGGTCGTGGCCGAGGCCTTCGTGGTGACGGTCGTGGGCGGCATGGGCAGCGTGATCGGTGCCTTCGTGGCCGCGATGCTGATAGGCGTGATCAAGGCGGCCTGCGTGGCGCTGGGGACGGTGTCGATAGGCGGCCTGGAACTGGTGCTGCCCAAGCTGACCTTGGTGATCGAGTTCCTGTTGATGGCCGTCGTGCTGGCCTTCCGTCCCTGGGGGCTGTTCGGGCGGCCCGTGGCGCCGCCGCGCGCGGCGCGTGCCGAGCTGAATCCGCTGCCGTTGCCCACGCGCCGTGGCGGGCTGTTGCTGGCCGCGGGCATGGCGGCACTGGCGCTGCTGCCCTGGTTGGCCGGCGACATGGCCTATGTGCTGGTCCTGGCCGTGGATGTCCTGATCGCCGGCCTTTTCGCCGCCAGCCTGTATGTCTTGATGGGGCCGGGAGGCGTCCATTCGTTCGGCCATGCGGCCTTCCTCGGGCTGGGCGCCTATGGCGGGGCGCTGGCCGCGCCGCTGGTGGCGGCCGCGCTGCCGGGGCTGGCCGGTTCGGGCCCCGGCGGCATCGCCGCCATCCTGCTGTGCCTGGCGGCGGGCATGCTGCTGGCGCTGGCCGGGGCGGCCGTGTTCGGTTTTGTCGTTCTCAGGGCGGCGGGGGTCTATGCGGCCATGCTGACCCTGGCCTTTGCCCAGATTACCTGGTCTATCGCCTTCCAATGGGATGCCGTCACGGGCGGCAGCAATGGCTTGTTCGGTTTCTGGCCCCAGGGGTGGCTGGCGTCGCGCGAAGGGTATTATTGGTTCGTCCTGGGCGTGGCGGGCGTCGGTGGCGTGCTGCTGCGGCACTTGATGCATGCACCTTTCGGACTGACGTTGCGCATGGTTCGCGATGCGCCCTTGCGCGCCGAAAGCCTGGGTTTGTCCGTGTTCGCGGTGCGCTGGACGGCGTTCATGCTGGCGGGGGCGCTGGCGGGAGCCGCGGGCGTCTTGACGGTGTTCGCCAAGGGCTCGGTCGCGCCCGATCTGCTGGCCATTCCGCGTTCGGTCGACGCGCTCGTCATGGTCCTGCTGGGCGGCCTGCAATCGCTGGCCGGCCCCTGGCTGGGCGCCCTGGCCTATACGGTGGGGCAGGATTTCCTGGCACGCGCCACCGAGTACTGGCGAGCTGCCATCGGCCTCGCCATGCTGGCGGTGATCCTGCTCGCGCCGGGCGGATTGACCGGCATCCGGCGGCTGGTCGGCCATTCTTCCCCGGGACGGTCCGGCGGGAGGGCGCAGCGATGAGGCTCGTCGTCGCGGGTTTGTCCAAGTCGTTCGGAGCCGTGCGGGCGGTGGACGATGTCGGGTTCACGCTGGAGAGCGGCCAGATGCTGGCCTTGATCGGGCCCAACGGCGCGGGCAAGAGTACCTGTTTCCAATGTATCAACGGGCAGCTCCGGCCCGATGCCGGGCGGATCGGATTCGATGGGCGCGAGCTGTCCCGCCTGGGCGTTGCCGCGCGGGCGCGGCTGGGCATGGGACGGACTTTCCAGATCGCCCAGGTGGCCGCGTCGCTGAGCGTGGGGCAGCATGTCGCGCTGGCGCTTGCCGCCCGCGATCCGGGCGTCTGGCGCGGGGTTCGCGGGCGCGGGGCCGGCGTGGATCCGGCCGAATTGCGGGCATGGCTGGAGCGTTTCGAGCTGGGGGCGCTGGCCGGCCGGTTGTGCGGGGAACTGCCTTATCCCGAGCTCAAGCGCGTGGAGCTGGCGAGTGCCCTGGCGCTGCGGCCCCGTGTGCTGCTGATGGACGAGCCCACGGCGGGCATGACGCGGGCCGACCGCCGCGGCCTGATGGCCATCGTCCGGCAGGAAGCCGCCGGCGGGTTGGCGGTATTGTTCACCGAGCACAGCATGGACGTGGTGTTCGGTTTCGCCGACAAAGTGCTGGTCCTGGTGCGTGGTCGCCTGATCGCCGAAGGGACGCCGCGGCAGATAGCCGGGGACCCGGCGGTGCGGGCGGCGTACCTGGGGACGGCCGCGGCGGGAGAGCCGGCATGACGGCCTTGCTGCAGACTCGCGCGCTGTGCGCATTTTATGGCCGGGCGCAGGCGTTGTTCGATGTGGATCTCGAGGTCGAGGCGGGAGAGATCGTTGCCCTGGTCGGGCGCAACGGGGCCGGCAAGAGTACGCTGATGCGGGCGCTGGCCGGCCTGGTCGAGACCTCGGGCCAGGTGTGGCTGGGAGGCGGTTCCATGACCGGCTGGCGCGCCGACCGGCGGGTCCACGCGGGTCTGGCCTGGGTACCCGAGGACCGGCGTGTCTTCACCCAGCTCACGGCGCGGCAGAATCTGGAGGTGGCCGCCGGCCGGCCTCGTTTCGGCGCCGAGCCCTGGACCGTGGAGCGGGTCGGCCGCCTGTTTCCGGAACTCGGACCGCTGGCGCACCGTCCGGCCGGTGCGTTGAGCGGCGGGGAACAGCAAATGCTGGCGATCGGCCGGGCGCTGATGACCCAGCCACGGGTGATCCTGCTGGACGAGCCCTCGGAAGGCGTGGCGCCCATCGTGGTGCAGCGGCTGGTGGAGGCGATACGCGTCCTGCGCGGGCAGGGGCTGGCGATCCTGCTTTCCGAGCAGAACGAGGCCCTGGCCGCCCCGCTGGCGGACCGCAGCCTGTACATGGACGATGGTGTGCTGGGGCGTGTGCCTCCCGCGACGCCAGGCTAGGGCCCATTCCCGGCCTGTGCGAAGCTCCTTTTGGCGGGAACTGGCCCCGGGGGCGGCAACGTGTCGCCCGGCCGGATTGGCGGCCACATAGTTGTTATCGTCAACAAAGTAGTGTATAAAAACAACTATCGTAGGCCACCAGACATCCAGGGGTTCGCATGAGCAGTGCATATTCCACCATCCGCGTCGAGGTCGAGGACCATGTCGCGACGCTGACGCTGAACCGGCCCGAGAGCCGCAACGCGCTCAACACGGCCATGTGCGGCGAGCTGATCGCCGCGGCCGAGGCGCTTGCCGCCGACGAGGCCGTGCACGTGGTCGTGATCCGTGGCGAAGGGCCGGTGTTCTGCGCCGGCGCCGACCTGAAAGAGCGGCAGGGCATGTCCACCGCCGAGCTGACCGCACGCCGCGTCAAGGGCTTCACCGCCTATGCCGCCCTCGAGCGCCTGCCGCAGGCGGTCATCGCCGTGGTGCACGGCGCGACCTTTGGTTCCGGCTGCGAGATCGCCGGCGCCAGCGACTTCATCCTGGCCTCCACCGAAGCGAAGTTCCGCTATCCGGAAGTCGGTTGGGGCACCATCGGCGCCACCCAGCGGCTGCCGCGCATGGTGGGCGTGCGCATGGCCAAGGAACTGCTGTTCACCGGCCGTACCGTGGATGCGCAGGAAGCCAAGGCCATCGGGCTGGTGAACCACGTATATGAGCCGGCCGAGCTGGAAGCGCGCGCCTTCGAGATGGCCCGGCACATCGCCGCGGCCGCGCCGCTGACGGTCAGGTTGACCAAGCGCTGCGTGGACCAGGGCGTGGAGACCACGCGCGAGGGCGCGATGGCCGTGGAACTGCTGGCCATCGAAGAGAACCTGCGCCACAGCGACTGGAAGCGCGCGATCTCGGGCTTCGGTGCGGGAGCGCAGAAAAATGCTTGACCGTCCCACCACGCTCTATCGCACCCTGGAGCACACCGCCCGCGAGTACGGCTCGCGCGAAGCCTTCGTCTGCCAGGCCGACCGCCTGACCTGGGACGAGGTGCTGGCCGGCACCCGCCGCATCGCCGCCGCGCTGCATGCCAGCGGCGTGCGCAAGGGCGACCATGTCGGGATCATGCTGGGCAACGGCGCGACATGGCTGCAAACCTTCTTCGCCTGCGCGACGCTGGGCGCGGTGACCGTACCGGTCAACACCCGCTTCAAGACCGACGAACTGCAGTTCTGCCTGAAGCAGGCGGACGTGAAGCTGCTGGTGTTCGCCGACGCGTTCCTGGGCATCGATTTCGTCCAGCTGTTGACAGCGGTCGAGCCGGCGCTGGATACCGGCCTGCCGGGCCAGGCGCTGCCCGAGCTGCGCCGCGCGGTCATGGTGGGCGATGGTCCCTGCCCGGCGGGCGCCGAGCGCTACGCGGATTTCCTGGCCCGCGGCCAGGAAGTGGCGCCCGACACCATCGAGGCGGTGGCCGCTGGAATGACGCCCGACGATCTGTTGCTGATGCAGTTCACCTCGGGCACCACGTCGTTCCCCAAGGGCGTGATGCTGACCCACGCCAACATGCTGACCAACGCCTGGGCCGCCGGGCAGCGGATAGGCGTGCGGCACGATGATCGCTATTTCAGCATCCGGCCCTTCTTCCATGTGTCGGGAACGACGCTGTCCGTCCTGGTCAGCCTGGTGGCGGGCTGCTGCCTGCTGACGCTGCCCAAGTTCGACGTGGCCGAGACGCTGCGCGTGATGGACGTGGAAAGGTGCACGCTGACTTCGGGCAACGACACCATCTTCCTGATGATGATGGGCCATCCCGACTTCGATCCCAAGAAGCTGCATCTGCGCGGCGGTTGGGCGGCGGCGGGGCCCGAGGTCATGCAGCAGATCCGCGACGTGATGGGCGTGGACCATGTCTGCAATGCCTACGGACAGTCCGAGGCGTCGCCCAATGTGATCATGTCGTCGCGCGATGATCCCTTCGAACTGCGCGCCCATGGCTGGGGGCTGCCGCATCCCGGCACCGAGGTGCGCATCGTCGACCAGGACAGTGGCGAGGTCCTGCCTCCCGGCGGCCAGGGCGAGATCCAGGTGCGCGGCTGGCACGTGATGCGCGGCTACTACAAGATGCCGGAGGCGACCGCCAAGGCGCTGACGCCGGAAGGCTGGCTGTGCACCGGCGACCTGGGCGAGATGTCGCCGGAAGGCCGGCTGCGCATGGTCGGGCGGCTCAAGGACATGTACCGGGTCGGCGGCGAGAACGTCGCGCCGGCGGAAGTCGAGGAAACCCTGCACGCGCATCCCGCGGTGCAGATGGCCCAGGTGATCGGGGTGCCCGATGCCCGCCTGGGCGAAGTGACGGCGGCCTTCGTACTGCTCAAGGAAGGCAAGGAGGCCGGGCGCCAGGAATTGATCGACTGGTGCAAGGCGCGCTGCGCGAACTTCAAGGTGCCGCGCTACCTCGAGATCGTGGATACGTTCGACAATATCGGCATGACGGGCAGTTCCAAGGTCCAGAAGAACAAGCTCAAGGCCCATGCCATCGAGCTGTTCGGCCTGGCGAACGCGCATGGCGCGAAGGGAGGCTAGACCGATGAGCGACGTCACGCTTTGCGAATGCTTTGCCCGGGATGGCCTGCAGCACGAGGAAACCTTCATCCCCACCGCCACCAAGGTGGCGTTGATCGACCGTTTCGCCAGCATCGGCTTCCAGCGCGTCGAGGCGACTTCGTACTCGAATCCCAAGGTCGTGCCCCAGTTCGGCGACGCCAGCGAGCTGCTGCGGACGCTGCCGCGCCGCGACGGGGTCTGGTACAAGGCGACCTGCGCCAACGTGCGCGCCGTGGAGCGCGCGGTGGCTGACCTGGAGGCCGGCTTCGGCGCCAACGAGATCAGCCTGCTGGTGTCGGCCAGCGAATCGCATTCGATGAAGAACCTGCGGCGCAGCCGCGCCGACCAGTGGCAGAACGTGGCCGACATGGTGGCGGCGTCGCAGGGGCGTTTCCGCATGATAGGCACGGTGTCGGTCGCCTGGGGCTGTCCGTTCGAGGGCAAGGTATCGGCGGACAGCGTGCTGGATGACGTCAGGCGTTTCGCCCGGCTGGGCGTCATGCACGTGGCGCTGGGCGATACGACCGGCATGGCCGCGCCGCAGACCGTCAGGCAGTTGCTGTCGGCGGTGCACGCCGAACTGCCGGAGGTGACGGCCGTGGCCCACTTCCACGATACGCGCGGCACCGGCCTGGTCAATTACGTGGCGGCGCTGGAGGCGGGCTGCCGCTATTTCGACTGCGCCTTCGGCGGCGTGGGGGGGCATCCGGCCAAGGTCAAGTACGGCGGCGGGCATACCGGCAATGTCTCGACCGAGGACCTGGTGAATCTGTTCGAGTCCATGGGGGTGTCGACGGGCATCGACCTGGCCGGGTTGATGGAGACCGCGGCGATGTGCGAAGAGGCCCTGGGCCGCACGCTGCACAGCCGCGTCGCCCAGAGCGGGATGAATCCTTTGTTGGGCGTGGAAGCGGGAGCCGTGCATGGATAGTCCGGACGCCTGCGCCGTGATGGAGCCGGCGGCGGTCATTCCCGTGGGGCCCCTGGCGGGCTCGGCCGTCGCGCCGTTCGCCGCCTGGCTGGGGATCTCCGTGCACGAGGCCGATCTGGGCCGCTCCGTGCTGGTCATGACCGCCAGCGCGCGGCTGGCCAACCGGCGCGGAGTCATCCATGGCGGAGCCATTGCCACGCTGATGGATTCCAGCATGGCCATCGCCACCCGTACAGCCGAGTCCGGCCTGGAGACTTCCGGCACGGTGGACCTGAACATCCATTTCATCGCGCCGGGCAGGGGCGACCTGACGGCCCGCGCCGAGGTCAGGCATGCCGGCGGATCCATCGCCTTTTGCCAGTGCGAGGTGCGGGACGAGTCGGGTACGCTGGTCGCCACGGCCATGAGCAGCTTCAAGCTGAGGCGGGCCAAGGCGTCCCAGGCCGGGTCCGAGTGAGGTAAATTCCTGCGTTCACCTATCGAGAAAGACGTATGACAAGACCTGTTCCCGCGAACCTCAAGGAATTGTTTTCCTACCGCCTGAACCGCCTGGCCTTCGTCTCCAGCCGCATCGCCGCACGGGTGAACGAGAGCCAGTACGAACTGGGTTCGCGCGACTGGCGCATCATCGGATTGCTGGGCGCGTTCGCCCCGCTGTCACTGAATGCGCTGGCGCACGAGGCCAACATCGACAAGAGCCAGGCCAGCCGCAGCGTGGCCGAGCTGATCGAGCGCGGCCTGGTCAAGCGGGGCGCCGACGAGTCGGACGGCCGGGGCGTGCGGCTCGACCTGACCCCGCAGGGCCGGGCGTTGTACCGCAAGGTGTTTCCCAAGGCCGTCGATCGCAACGAGAAGATGCTGTCCGTGCTGACGGACGAAGAGCGGGACGTGCTCGAACGGGCGATCGACAAGCTGACCGAGCACACGATCGGGTTGTTGGAAGAGCTGAAGCCCCCCCGGAGGGGGTGACCCCCCCTACGCGCTGACGCGCGCCCCCCAGGGGCGAAACCGGCGGACTGGCGGAGCCAGATCCGCGGTTTCCCGGGGCAATGCCAGGCCCACGGTTCGCCAAAATAGTTGAATTTATCAATTAAGTAGTATATAAAATCAACTATATTGGAAAACCGCGAGCATGAGCATGTCCGAACTCCTGATTGAGAACCAAGGGGCCGTCCGTATCCTGACGATGAACCGGCCGGAGAAGCACAACGCGTTGAATACCGCGCTGACGCAGGCGCTGGTGGATGGGCTGTGGCAGGCCGAGCGCGATGCCGAGGTCCATGCCGTCGTGCTGACCGGGGCGGGCAAGTCGTTCTGCGCCGGCGCCGATACTTCGGAATTCAGCGCGCTGGTGCCCGAGGATCCCCAGGCCGTGAACGCACGCGCCGACCTGACCACCGGGTTGCACCTGGCTTTCTCGCGCATGTCCAAGCCCGTCGTGGCCGCGGTGCGGGGCAATGCGCTGGGCGGGGGCGCGGGCCTGGCCATCGCCTGCGATCTGGCCGTGATGGCCGAGAACGTCCGCTTTGGCTACCCCGAACTCAAGCACGGCATCGTGGCGGCGGTGGTCATGTCCAATCTGGTTCGCCAACTGGGCCGCAAGCATGCCTTCGAACTGCTGGCCATGGGCGAGCCGATCAACGGCCCGCGCGCCCTGGCGCTGGGCCTGGCGAACCGCGTCGAACCCGATGACCGGGTGCTGGAGGCCGCGCTGGAAGTCGCCGCCAAGCTGGCGAGCTGGAGCCCCATCGCGATGGGCACCACCAAGCGGCTGTTCCACCGCGTGGCCGAGCTGACGCTGGAGGAAGGCCTGGCCGCGGGGCGCGACACCAACGTCATCATGCGGGGCTTCCGCAAGGCGGCGAAATGACGCGTCCGCTGGAAAACGTCACCATCCTGGACCTGTCCCGGGTCCTGGCGTGCCCCTTCGCCACGATGATCCTGGCCGAGCTGGGCGCCACGGTGATCAAGGTCGAGCAGCCCGGCACGGGCGACGAGACGCGCGGTTTCGAGCCCAAGGTCGAGGGCGAGGGCGGTACGGAGTCGGCCTATTACATGGCCTTCAACCGCAGCAAGCAGTCCATTACCGTCAACCTGCGCAGCGCCGAAGGGCAGGAGCTCATCCGCAAGCTCAGCGCGCAGGCCGACGTGGTGCTGGAGAACTTTCCGGTCGGGACGCTGCAGCGCTACGGGCTGGACTACGCCCGACTGTCCCAGGGCAACCCCGCGCTGGTCTACGTGTCGTGCACGGGCTTCGGCATGACCGGCCCCTATGCGCCCCGCAAGGGCTACGACACGGTGTTCCAGGCCATGGGCGGCATCATGAGCCTGACCGGCGAGCGTGGCGGCGGCCCGGTCAAGCCGGGGCTGCCGGTGGCCGACCTGACCTCGGGCCTGTGGGTCGCGATCGCCATCCTGTCGGCCTTGATGGGCCGGCAGGCGACCGGCAAGGGCTGCCATGTGGATTTCTCGATGCTGGACGGCCAGGTCGGGCTGCTGTCGCTGGCCGCCGCGCGCTTCTTCGCGCTGGGCGAGGTGCCGCCCCGGCTGGGGACCGAGCATCCGGGCCGCGTGCCCTCGGCCGCGTTCCGCTGCCGCGACGACAAATGGGTCCAGGTCACGGGCAGCGACCAGCACTGGAAGCCGCTGTGCGACCTGCTGGGCCTGCACGAGTGGGCGGAAGATCCGACCCTGGTGCGCAACATCGACCGGGTCAACCGGCGCGAGGAAGTGATGGCCGGCCTGTCGGCGGCCGTCGCGCGCCTGGACCGCGACGAGTTCTGCCGGCTGTGTGACGAGGCCAAGGTGCCGGCCGGTCCGATCCTGAGCGTGGACGAGGTGCTGAGCAACGAGCACGTACTGGCGCGCGGCATGGTGCGCGAGTTCGCGCATCCCCAGCTCGGTTCGTTCAAGGCGTTGCCGGTGCCGTTCAAGTTCGAGGGTTTCGACGATCCCAGCCTGGGGCGGCCGCCGCTGCTGGGCGAGCACACCGACCAGGTGCTGGGGGACAGGCTGGGCCTGGGCAAGGAAGATATCCAGGCGCTGCGCGAAAGAAAGGTCATCTAAGGCCGTGCCGGCGACAGCCGGATCTCGCCTCCTCCTGCGGTACGAGGCCGGGGGAGGTCTAAAACCAGGAGACTCACATGAAGCTGTTCAAGCAATCGTTATTGGCGGCGGCGCTTGTGCTGGCCGCCTCGGGTGTACAGGCCCAGGGCTATCCCACCAAGCCCATCGTGCTGGTCAATCCCTATGCCGCGGGCGGCCCGGCCGATCTCGTGGCGCGCAGCCTGGCCAAGGAGCTGGGCACCGAGCTGGGACAGCAGGTGGTGGTCGAGAACAAGGCGGGCGGGGGCGCGACCATCGGCGCGGCCTACGTGGCGCGGGCGGAGGCCGATGGCTACACGCTGCTGTTCGGCACCGCGGCGGCCCACATCGTCACGCCGCTGATCCAGCCCACGCCCTATGATGGCATCAAGGACTTCACCTTCATCGCGCTGGCGGCCAACCAGCCCAACCTGCTGGTGGTGCATCCGTCGGTCAAGGCCAACACCGCGAAGGAACTGATCGAGCTCGCGCGCGGCAATCCCGGCAAGCTGAACTACGGTTCGTCCGGCACGGGTACCTCGCCCCACCTGGGCGGGGAACTGATCAAGCAGCAGGCCAAGGTCGAAATGGCGCACATCCCCTACGGTGGCGCGGCGCCCGCGATCACCGACCTGGTGGCAGGGCGCCTGCAGGTGGGCGTGATGAACCTGTCGGGCGAACTGCCCTTCGTGAAGGCCGGCAAGCTGCGCGCCCTGGCCTACGCGTCCAAGGCGCGCTCGCCGCTGCTGCCCGACGTGCCCACGTTCGCCGAGGCGGGCCTGGGCGGCGCGGAGTCCGCCTCGTGGTACACGGTGGCGGCGCCCAAGGGCACGCCCGTGGCGGTGGTGAACAAGCTCAACGCCGCGCTGAACGCGGTCACCAAGAAGGCGGAATACCGCAAGCTGATGGAGGCCCAGGGCACCGAGCTGGCCACGCTCTCGCCTGAGGAAACCACGCGTTTCGTCGTGGAAGACGCGCAGCGCACCAAGGACCTCATCAAGTCGGCCAACCTCAAGCTCGAATGACCATGACCGTCAACACCCCGCGCGCCCCGGCCCAGGCCGGGGCGGCCTCCACGATAGACCGCGTGGACATCATTGCCTGCTCGCAGCGCCAGGACGATCCCAGCTGGCGCTTCGCGCGCGGCACCATCACCCACGTGGACGGCTGGATCGTGGTGCTGACCGCGCGTAATGGCCAGGCGGGATATGGGCACGTGCTGGGCACGCCCATCTTCAAGCCCGATACGGCCCGCATCGAGCCGGTCCTGGAGACGCTGCGGCGCGAGGCGCTGGGGCAGGACGCGTTCGCGCTCGAAACCCTGCACAGCCGGCTCGAAGCGGTGGCCGGGGCCGAAGCTTGCGCGCTGTCGGGCTTCGTCTGCGCGATCTACGACCTGCAGGCCCGGATGCTGGGCGTCCCCCTGCATGTGCTGCTGGGCGGCAAGGTGCGCGATACCGTCGAGGCCTCGCGCATCGTCTCGATCAAGTCCCCCGAGGATATGGCCGAGCAGGCCGCCAGGTTGGCGCGGCAGGGCTATCGTTATCTGAAGCTGAAGCTGAGCGGCGAATCCGAACTCGACGTCGCCCGCGTGCGCACCGTGCGCGAGCGGCTGGGCGAGGCCGTCACGCTGACCGTGGATGCCAATCAGGCCTACCAGGCCGACGAAGCGATCCGTGTGTGCGAGGCGCTGCGGCCGATGGGCGTGGTGATGATGGAGCAGCCGGTGCCGGCGGCGGACATCGATGGATTGTGCCGTGTGCACGCCGCGGGCGCGCTGCCCATCGAAGCGGACGAGGCCATCGCCGGGCTACCGGGACTGGTGCGCCTGATCGGCATGGGCGCCGCCGATTCCTACAACCTCAAGGTGCACTACCTGGGGGGGATACGCAACACGCTGATCGCGGTTCGCCTGTGCGAGGCGGCGGGTGTGGGCTACCGGTTCGGCGCGATCTTCGGGCCGCGCCTGCTGGCGGCCCAGGGCGTGCACGTGGCCAGCGTCGCCGGCAGCATCCACGCCGGCGCCGAGCTGGCCGAGTTCGATCACCTGCTGGACGATCCGTTCGTCGGCCTGGAGGTCGAGTCCGGCGAGCTGGCGGTGCCGGGCGGCCTGGGTTCGGGCGTGGAGTACGAACCCGGCAATCTCGGGCAGGCCTGAATCAGCGTATGCAGGAAGCGGCGCCGGCCAGGGCCGCTTCCGCTTCGCGCGCCAGCCGCTCGACCAGTTCGCCGGCCGGCTCCAGTTTGTCGATCAGGCCGGCGCTTTGTCCGGCCTCGACCTTGCCCAGAGCCACATCACCGTCCTTGGCGGCCTGCCGCAAGGAACTGCGGGCGAACAGGGCATCCAGTTCCGTATCGTCGGCGCCGCGGTTGGCGGCCGCTTCGTACTCGGCCGAGAACGTGTTCTTGACCATGCGGATGGGCGAGCGGCCGCGGCCGACGATGGCGGTGTCGCCGATGCCCGCGTTCAGCACCAGGTCCTTGTAGGCGGCGTGCAGCCCCGATTCGGGGGTCAGCAGGAAGCGGGTGCCCAGTTGCGCGCCGCTCGCGCCCAGCGCCAGCATCGCGGCGATGCCCGCGCCGTCGGCGATGCCCCCGGCGCCGATGACCGGCACCGTCACCGCGTTGACCGTCGCCCGCACCAGCACCAGCGTGCCGACTTCGTCCGGACCGGGATGGCCGCCGGCTTCGCCGCCGACCGCGATCACGGCGTCCACGCCGGCGTCCTCGGCCTTGCGGGCGTGCAGGGGATTGGCGGTGACCTGTATCCACGTCACGCCGGCTTGCTTGAAGCGGCCGATATGGGCCTTGGGGCCGCCCTGCGAGGCGATGATCACGGGCACGCCGGTTTCCAGGACGATGTCCAGGAACTCCGCCGAGCGCTTGTTGTACAGCGGCACGTTGACCGCGAAGGGCTGGCGCGTGCCGGCGCGCACGCGGGCGATGGCGGCGCGCAGGTCGTCGGGATACATGGGGCCGGCGGCGATCACGCCCAGGCCGCCAGCCTCGGAAACGGCCAGGGCCAGCTCGGCGTTGGACGAGGCCCAGCTCATGCCCCCCTGGACGATGGGGTGGCGGATGCCCAGGAGGGAGGTCAGTCGGGTAGCAAGCATGATGGAGGAGGCAGTGTGGGGGAATCGAAGGAGCGCTCAGCCGGCGGAGGCGCGGATCCGGTCGTTGACGTCACGCGCGGCGCGCACCGCTTCTTCCAGCGACAACTCGTAGGCCTGCTGGAACGCGCGCTTGGAAGCCACCAGGCCGGCCGGCGCGAACTGGGCCAGGCGCTCGGCCAGCGCGAGCGCGGCGGAAAGCAGTTCCGTTTCCGGGACGATGCGGTTGATCATGCCTAGCGCGTAGGCGCGTTCGGCGTCGATGGGGTCGCCGGTGGCCACCAGTTCGAAGGCGGCCTTGGGGCCCACCTGCCGGATCAGGTTGGGAATCAGCATACCGGCGGAGATGCCATGCTTGACCTCGGGATAACCGAAGCGGGCGGCGGGCGCGGCCAGGACCAGATCGCAGCCCAGCGACAGGCCGGCGCCCGCGCCGATGGCCGGGCCGTTGACGGCGGCGATGACGGGCGTACCCAGGCGCGCCACGATGGTGTTGATATCGACCAGCAGGTCGCTGCGCCGGCTGGCCTGCTCCGGCTGCTCGCGCGCGAGGCGGCGGGCTTCTTCCAGGTCGGCGCCGGCGCAGAAACAGCTGCCCCGGGCGGCGATGACCACGCATCGCGTGTCGGGGTCCGCATCGGCGCCATTCAGGGCATCGACGAGGCCCTGCAGCATCGCCAGGCCGAGCGCGTTGCGCTTGGGGTGGCGGTTCAGCGTCAGCAGCAGGACGTGGCCGTGTCGCTCGGCCAGCAGTTCGTTTTCCTCGACCACGATGGCGTTTCCTTGAAATATAGTTGATAAAGTAAACTATGTAGTTAATTTCGTCAACTTTATGGCCGGACGCCGGCATGGCCGGGGTGGGGCGGCGGACCGCCCCCGGGAGGGCTACAGGCCCAGCAGCTCGCAGGCCGCCGCGAACAATTCCTGCCCAGGATCGGCCAGCCGGTCGCAGATGTCCAGGTGGTGGCAAGCGGGCAGTTCCAGCGTGCGTTTGACGTTGCCTGGCCAGCAGGCGGCGATCAAGCCGGTCTGGCGGCGGAACTCGTTCGTTTCCGACGCCCCGACCGCGGCGATCAAGGGCACGCGGCGATCGGGCACGAAGTAGGCGGGCGACAGCGCGTTCACGCGAGCCGGCGTCAGTTCGAGATTGGCCAGGAACGGCGCCCTGGCGACCGGCTCGAGGTCGTACAGGCCGCTCAGCGCCAGTCCGCCGCTGACCAGGTCGGGCGGGAGATCGGCGGACCATTCCCGCCAGCGCGCGGCCAGCATCATCGCGGTCAACTGGCCACCGGCGGAATGCCCGCTGGTCACGATGCGGCGGGCATCGAAGCCCAGTTCGGCGGCGTGGCGGTACAGCCAGGCGTGCGCGCGCAGCATCTGCCGCACGATCTCCTCGATGGGCGTGGCCGGTGCCAGGCCGTAGTCCAGGATGGCGACCGCGGCGCCGCGCGCCACGTAGACGGGGGCAAGCCAGGAAAAATGGGATTTGTCCAGCGCACGCCAATAGCCGCCGTGGATGAATACCAGCAGCGGGGCGCCCGGCTTGCGCGGCGGGAAGTAATCCAGGGTTTCGGCCGGCGCGCCGCCGTAGGGCAGACCCAGTTGCGCGCCTTGGGTGCGGCGGGCCAGCGCGCCGTCGGCGGCCCAGCGGGCGGTATAGGTGGGATGGTCGGGGATGCGGGCGAGATTGTTGTACTCGTATTCGCAGAACTCGGACGTGAAGGCCGGATGGGCGTGCAGGGGATGGACGGGCATGGCGTGAAAGTCTGGTCGGGGCCGTGAGGGCCGGAAGCGGCGCCCAGGGGCGCCGCCCGCCAGTTTACCCACTCCGCCCGGGGAAGGTCCCGTCCAGGTAGTACCAGCGCCCGTCCTCGCGCACGAAGCGGCTGTTCTCGTGCAGCCGCTGGGCGCGCCCCGCCAGCTTGCTGCGGGCCACGAATTCCACCGTGGCATGCTCCGCGTCGGCCTGCGCCGCCGCGCGTACCTCCAGGCCCAGCCATTTCAAGCCGGGCGGATCGGGGTCCAGGGCCTGCGGCCGGGTCGAGGGGTGCCAGGTCGCCAGCACGTAGTCGTGCCTGCCCAGCACATAGGCGCTGTAGCGCGAACGCATCAGCGCCGGCGCGTCGGGCGCCTGTAAATGGGCGGGCCCCTGGTGCCACCGGCCGCAGCATTGCGCATAGGGGCGCGGCAGCCCGCAGGGGCACAATTGGTCTACATTAACGCCTGACTTCATTTGCTCCGGTATCCGCCATGCTGTTTCTTCTTTCCCCCGCCAAGAAACTGGATTACGACACGCCCGCGCACGTCGAGACGTCCACCCAGCCCTTGTTCGTGGATCGCGCCAAGAAGCTCATCTCGGTGCTGAAAACCAAGTCCGCCGACGACGTCGCGGGCCTCATGAGCCTGAGCCCGGCGCTGGCCGAACTGAACGTGGCACGCTACGCCAGGTGGACGCCGAAGTTTACGGCGGAAAACGCCAAGCAGGCGGTGCTGGCCTTCAATGGCGACGTCTACGAGGGACTCGATGCCGGCAGCATGACGGGCCGGCAGCTGGATTGGGCGCAGGAGCACGTGGTCATCCTGAGCGGCCTGTACGGCGCGCTGCGGCCGCTGGACCTGATGCAGCCGTACCGGCTCGAGATGGGGACGCGGCTGGCGACCCCCAAGGGCAAGAACCTGTACGAATACTGGGGCAGCGAGCTGTCCGACTACCTGAACCAGCGCCAGGAGGCCGACCGGCATCCGGTCGTGGTGAACCTGGCATCCGAGGAATACTTCAAGGCCGTCGACCGCAAGGCGCTGAAGGCCCGCGTGATCCAGTGCGTGTTCGAGGACTGGAAGGGCGGGGCCTACAAGGTGATCAGCTTCCACGCCAAGCGCGCGCGGGGCCTGATGGCCCGCCACGCCATCGAGAAGCGCATCGCCAGGCCGGAGGGACTGCAGGGCTTCGATGCCGAAGGCTATGGCTACGACGCCTCGGCATCCAGTCCCGACCGGTTGGTGTTCCGCCGCAAGGCGGCCTGATCCGGGCGCGGCTGGCGCAGCAGCCGCAGCCCGTTGAACACCACCAGCAGGCTGGCGCCCGCGTCGGCGAACACCGCCATCCACAGGGTGGCCTCGCCGGTGAAGGTCAGCACGAAGAACACCAGCTTGATGGCCAGCGCGAACACGATGTTCTGCCACAGTACCCGGGAGGTCCGGTACGACAGGCGGATGAACTCGGGCAGCTTGCGCAGATCGTCCTGCATCAGGGCGACGTCGGCCGTCTCGATGGCGGTGTCCGTACCCGCCGCGCCCATCGCGAAGCCGATGTCGGCGCGGGCCAGCGCGGGGGCGTCGTTGACGCCGTCTCCCACCATGCCCACCGGTGCCATCTGGCCCAACGCTTCCACGGCGGCCAGCTTGTCATCGGGCAGCAGGTTGCCCCGCGCATCCTCGATGCCCAGTTCCGCGGCCACCGCGCGCACCGTGGCGGCGTTGTCCCCGGACAGGACCACGGGTTCCACGCCCAGCCGGCGCAGTTCGGCCACGGCGGTCCGGCTGGAGTCCCGGATCGTGTCGGCCACCGCCAGGATGGCCACGGCGATGTTTTCCTCGCACAGGATGACGACGGTCTTGCCCTGGCGTTCCAGCGTTTCCAGTCCGGTTTCCAGCGCGCTGTCCGCCGCGCCCAGTTCGCGCGCCAGGCGCAGGCTGCCCAGCGCATAGGTCTTGTCCTCGATCCGGCCCGTGACGCCGCGTCCGGCCAGCGAGGCGAAATCCGCGACGGGAAGCGTGGCGCCATCGTGGGCCGATACGATGGCGTGCGCCACCGGATGGGACGATAGCGCGTCCAGGCTGGCGGCCAGTTGCAGCGCGCGGGCGCGGGGCAGGGGCGAGGCGCCCAGCGGGACGACATCGGTCAGGGCCGGCTTGCCGTGGGTGAGCGTGCCCGTCTTGTCCAAGGCGAGGCGGCGCAGGCGGCGGCCCTGTTCCAGGTACAGGCCGCCCTTGATCAGGATGCCGCGCCGCGCGGCCGAGGCGAGTCCGCTGACGATGGTGACCGGCGTCGAGATGACCAGCGCGCATGGGCAGGCGATGACGAGCAGGACCAGCGCCCGATAGACCGAGTCGAACCAGGGCATGTCCAGGGCCAGCGGCCCGGCAACGGCGACGATGATCGCCACCACGAAGACGGCGGGCGTGTAGACCTGGGCGAAGCGGTCGATGAAGCGCTGCGTGGGCGCGCGCTTGCCCTGGGCGTCCTGCACCGTCTGCGCGATGCGGTCCAGCATGGTGTGGCCTGCGGCCGCCGTGACGCGGTATTCGAGCACGCCTTGCTGGTTGACGGTGCCGGCATACAGCGGATCGCCTTCCTGCTTGGCCACCGGCATGCTTTCCCCGGTGATGGGAGACTGGTCCACGCTGGACGAGCCGCCCACCACGGTGCCGTCCAGCACGATGCGCTCACCCGGCCGTACGCGCACGACGGCGTCCACGCCGATCAGCCGCGCGGGCAGTTCCTGCCACGAACCGTCGCCCTGGCGGACCAGGCCGCGCTCGGGCGCCAGCGCCGTCAGGCTGCGTATGGCGTTGCGGGCGCGCGTCAGGCTCAGCGCCTCGATCATTTCGGCCACGCCGAACAGCCAGATCACCATGGCGGCCTCGGGCCATTGGCCGATCAGCGCCGCGCCGATCACCGCCACGGTCATCAGCAGGTTGATGTTCAGGGTGAAATGGCGCAGCGCCAGCCACCCCTTGCGCAGCGTGCCCAGGCCGCCCAGCAGGATGGCCGCCAGCGCCAGCACGGCCACGGGCAGCGAGGTATCGGCGCCGGTGGCGTAGGCCAGCACTTCCGAGCCGATCGCGAAGGCGCCGGCCAGGCCCATGCGGATCCATGGTTGGCGCGGCGTCGCTTCGGCCGGCTGTTCCTCGGGCGGGGCGGACATGTCGACCGCCACCGGCGACATGTTCAGGCCCGCGATGGCCGCCATGATGGGCTGCGGGTCGTCCAGCACGTGGCCGACTTTCAGGGTGCGGCCGATCAGGTCGAACGACAGGGTGCGCACGCCGTCCATGGACTCGAGCGCCTTGCGCAGCAGCCGTTCCTCGGTCGGGCAATCCATCTGTTCGATCTTGAACAGGGACGTGCGCAGTCCTTCGGGCGAGGCCGGCGACGTGCCGGGGGGGCGGGTGGTTTCGGGCGCGGCCTCCGGGCCGCCGCAGTGGCAGTGTTTGCAGGAATCGGACATCCGTCGGCTCCATTGGCGTGTCGGATCCATTTGAAACCCTGTAGCCGGTATAGAGTCAAGCGGGGACAATGGCGTATCCTAGGATCAGAACCTGGCCCTGCGGGGAATACGATGAAGATAGGAGAACTGTCCACGCTGACCGGCACGCCGGTCGAAACGATTCGTTACTACGAGCGTGAAGGCCTGTTGCCGCCACCGGCCCGCACCGCCGCCAACTACCGCATCTATGGCGAACCACACGTGGAGCGGCTGTCGTTGGTGCGCAATTGCCGCGCGCTGGACATGACGCTGGACGAAATCCGGCGGCTGCTGCGGTTCTGCGATGATCCGGCCGACAACTGCGGCGAGATCAATGCGTTGCTGGACGAACACATCGGGCACGTCGCCACCCGCATCGCCGAACTGAAAACCCTGGAAACGACGCTGAAGACCTTGCGCGGACTATGCCCCGAGGAACGGGCCGCGCGCGACTGCGGCATCCTGCAAGGGCTGGCGGCGGGACCTGAACCGGCGCGCCGCGACGCCGAGCACAAGCATGGACTGCTGGGGCCGACCCACGGCTGAGGATGTCCCGAGGCGGTCCCGGTCCATCAGATCGTTCATTACCATCCGGTCAGGTTTTTGACCGGACGCCGGATTGCAACCTGCCCGTCATGTGCGCTCCCTAGCATGTGCCTCCTTTTGACGGAGGAATGCAAGCCCATGGCGAACAATGCCGATGTATTCGCGCACAAGGTCCGCGGCGGCCTCGCCGCCCTTGTCGTGGCCGGACTGCTGGCGGCCTGTGGCGGCGACGGGAGTGACGTGGCCGCCACGATCCCGGATCCCGAGCCGCCCGTCCAACCGGATCCGGGCCCGGCGCGCAACCCCGCCTACCTGGACGCCAAGGCTGGCGACATCATTCAGGTCAAGATCAAGGAACTGCATCCGACGCAGGCCGCCATCGGCTACGACCAGGTCTACTACAAGCTGGGGCGCTGGCAGGGAGACTTCGATCGCGGCACCTGGAAGAGCGACCCCGAGTCGCAGCTCGACTACCTGAACCGTACGGTCGGCAAAAAGTTCGACGATTATTGCGAGGACATGGGGGCGACCGCCCGCGTCCGGAAATTCCAGACCATCGACGAGGCGCGCCAGGCGCGTCTGAATGCTCCCGAGAGCTTTGCCTGCGAGGAGGCGTTCGGCACGCATGCCGATGTCCTGAAGACGGCCGTGGTCGGCTGGGACGGCGACCTGTATCTCACCGATGGACATCACACGTTCTCGGCGCTGCGCGGCATCGCCGACGGCGGCCCGGAATTGCCGGTGTGGGTGAAGGTCGCCGCCAATTACAGCGACGTCCCGACCCGCGAGGCCTTCTGGCAGCGCATGATCGACGAGCGCAAGGCCTGGCTGCGCGACGGCGACGACCGCCCCATCACGGTCGACCAGCTTCCCAGCCGCGTGGGCATGGCCAGCGACGAGGAGCCCGGCGGCATGCAGGAGGACGCCTATCGATCGTTGGTGTACTTCACCCGGGACATCGGCTATGCCAGCGGCGGTTTGCCCGAATTCGCCGAATTCCAGTGGGCGTCGCTCCTGCGCGCCAGGATTGCCGCCGGCCAGCTCGCGCCGCTGTCGGGCTACAAGACCGCCGCGCCGGCGCCCCAGGCCGCCATCCTCGCGGTCAGCACGCTGAAGGCCGATCTGAGCCGCGCGGGCGCGACGGACAGCTATGCCGCCGCGGTACGCGAGGCATCGCTCGTCATGGGTGCCCTGGGCGATCAGGATGTGGTGTACGACCAGCTGACCGCGTCGCAACTGGGCCGCATTCAACTCGTGCCAGATGCCGCCAGCAACTCGCCTACCAAGACCGCGCGCGATACGCTGGAAGAACTGCCGCGCGACGATGTCAAAAAGGATGGCACGCCCCGGGGGGCGGGCAAACTGTGGTTCTCGGTGAACTACCGCACCTGCGGCAAGCCTGCTGCCGGGACGTGCTGGGGCTATTGAGCTAGTGCACCTGCGGGACCGTCGCGCGTATCAGCAGGGCGGTCTTGACCATCTGCTTGATCTGGTAGGCCAGTTGCTGCAGGACCAGCACGCGCTCGGCGTCGACCGGCGCCGTGCCTGCCTGGGCGGCCGCCACGGCGCCGTCCATGTCCCGGGTCAGTTGCTTGAGCCGCTCGTCCTCGTCCGGCTGTGCCGGCCTGCCGGCGTTGGCGTCGCGCAGCAGGCGGTCCACCGTTTCCACCGTCTCGGTCATGGGCGGCGGCAGCGCCGGCAAGGCGGCGATCAGGGGCGCCGCCGCGCCGACCTGCGCGGCCAGGTCGTGCAACTGGATCACCAGGCTGTTCAACTGCGCGGGAGAACGTTGCTTGGACTTGGGCTCCAGCATCATCCGGTAGAACGAGTTGGTGAAGTTGCCGAAGGCGATGTGCACGTTCTTGCGGGCCAGGCGATAGTCGACGTTTTCCTGGTGCACTTCCACGTTGTCGACCGAGGTGCCGGCCAGCCCCAGGCTGGCCGTCAGGTAGTGGCGATTGGCTTCGACCGCGCGCCGCAGCAGCGGCCTGAGCATCCGGTATTCCCAATAGGGGAAGACATAGCTGCAGGCGAGCGCGATGGCCGAGCCGACCAGCGTGTCGATGACCCGCTCGCCCACCACCATGAGCGAGCCGGGCGCCAGGAAATGGAAGCTCAGCAGCACGAAGGCGGTATTGAAGGCCGAACTGCCGATGTAGTACAGCAGCACGAGGCTGTTGGCCATGACGACCGCCACGAACATGGCCGCCAGCAGCACGAACTTGTTGTGCACGAAGAACAGCAGGGCCAGGACCAGGGCGCAGCCGATCAGCGTTCCGGCCAGACGCTGCAGGTTGCGCTGCTTGGACAGGGCGAAGCCCGGCTTCATGATGACCAGTATGGTCAGCACCACCCAGTAGCCATGGATGGCATGGTGCGGGGTCAGCCATTCGCTGGAGACGGTCATGCCTATCGCCGCGGCCAGGGTGACCCGCAGCGCGTGCCGCAGGTAGGGCGAGCTCAGCTTGAGGTTGCTGCTCAGGCGGCCCAGCCTGAAGTCCTGGCGGGACAGGAAGCGTTGCAGCGAGGCGTCGACCTGGAGCGAACTGGGTTCGTCCAGGTGGGCGACGTCGGTATGGCGGTGCAGCCGGTCGACGATGTAGGCGGCGTTGCGGGCGCGGCGGAATGTCGAGATCAGCGCGGCGTAGGCCTCCGGCTCGGCTTCGGGGAAGCCCCGCTGCTTGAGCAGTTCGATTTCGTATTCGATGGCGCGGACCTCGGCCTTGACGGTGAACTTGCTTTTGCTGGGCATGCCCTGCGTCACGGCCAGCCCGACCGCCTCGGTGTCCTGCGAGAGTTTGTGCAGCAGATCGCGGAAGAAGACCAGCAGGTCGGAGTCCTTGAACATCCGGCGCAGCAGCAGGTAGTCGGTGTGGACCGCGACCATGGTCTCGTGCAGGTCGACGATGTCGATGAACAGGTTGAACAGCAGGGTCCGGGACTGGTCGCGCCGGCGGTCGGAGCGGCGCGGCAACTCGCGCAGCACCACGTCGCGCGCGGCCTCCTGCTGTTCGGCCACGGCGGCCTGGCGGGCAATCAATTGCCGGTAGTTGTCCTCGATGTCGACGTCCGGATCGTAGAAGCGGGCCTTGGCCTCCAGGTACTCGGCCGAGGCGAAGATGCAGACGGCGATCGCCTGCTGCGCCTGCCGGTACCAGAGGAGGCGGTTGACCGCGAGGCTGAACGCCGTGTACCACAGGCCGCCGGCCAGGACGGCGGCGGTATGGAGGGCGGCGGCCCGGGCGTCCATGACGTCGTGCATGGTCAGCGTCATGAGCAGCAGGCAGCCGAAACCGATCAGCCCGCCTTTGCGGCCGTACACCGCCAGCAGCGAGAACCCGAAGCATTGCGCGATGACGGCCAGCCACAGCGCCAGCGGATACGGCGTGGCGAGCGCGGTGATGGCCGCCGCCAGGGTGCCCAGCAGCGCGCAGCCCAGCATCTCGTTGCGCCGGTGCCGCAGGGGGCCGGGCTGGTCGACGATGGCCACGCACATCGCGCCGAACGTGGCCGCCAGGCCCAGGGCCGCCTGATGGAACAGCCCCAGCAGCACCAGCGCCGGCATGAGCACGCCCAGGGCCTGCCGGATCCCCATGTAGAAGTACTGGCTGTAGATGAATTTCTTGATGTTCTTGGTGGAGTAATCCATCGAAGCGGATTCCGGGCGGTGTTCTGCGAGTCTATTGGAAAACCCGGCGGCCGGGGGATACCGCGCGGCGCGGTCAGGCGCGGCTTTCCGGCGGGTGGTATTGATACAGCCAGGTCTCCGACAGGGTCTGGCCGCCACTCTTCAGATACAGGCGCATTTCCACGGGATCGGCGCCGTCCACGGTCAGGTCGAACTGCGCGCGCCAATGGCCGGGAATGTCGTCGGGCACCGCCTCGACATACACATAGGAAAAGCTGCCGCGCGAGGCCCACAGCACGGCCTCCGGCGTGACGCCGTAGGGCAGGCCGGCCAGCGGACCGCCCAGGAATTCCACCATGAACTTGCGCACGCCCTGGGGGCGTGGCTGGCCGGGCTGGCCGCCGTTGCCCAGGCGGGTCGCCACGCAGCGGGCGGTGGCTGGCGGATAGGGCTCGCGGTCGGTCCAGTGCAGGCGGTATTTCAGCCGGTACTCGCTGCCTTTCGTCGCCGGGGCGGCGGGTACCCACATCGCGACGATGTTGTCGTGGATCTCGTCGTCGGTGGGAATCTCGACCAGGTGCACGGCGCCCGGGCCCCAGTCGCCCTGCGGTTCGACCCATAGCGAGGGGCGGCGCTCGTAGTGGACGCCGTCCAGGTAGTGGTCGAAGTTCCGGTCCCGCTGGAGCAGGCCGAAGCCGCGCGGATTCTCGTCGCCGAACGCCGAAGCGACGATGCGCGGCGGATTGTTCAGCGGGCGCCAGATATATTCGCCGTCCCGTGTCCACATCGCCAGTCCGTCCGAGTCGTGGACCTCGGGGCGCCAGTCGATGGCCGTGGGCTTGCAGGCTTCCGAGAACCAGTACATGGAAGTCAGGGGGGCGAGCCCCAGGCGCCCGATGTCCCGGCGCAGGAACAGGGCCGCGTCGATGTCCATCAGCACGGCCTTGCCGCGCGTCATGTCGAAGCGGAAGGCACCCGTGATGCCGGGGCCGTCCAGCCGGGCGTAGACCGTGACGGTATCGCCGCCGGCCGGCGGCGGCACGAAATAGATGTGCGTGAAGGCAGGGAACTCCTCGGCGCGGTCGGGGACGGCGATGTCGAGCGCGATGCCGCGCGCGGACAGGCCGTATTGGTAGAGCTCCCCGATGGCGCGGAAGTACGAGGCGCTCAGGAAGGCGACCCAGTCGTTCGTGCGCCAGTCCGGAGCGGGAGGTCCGGCCGCGCGGCTCTCCTGGAAGCGGAAGCCGGCGAAGCCGATGCCGGGCGGCAGCGCATGCGCGGGGCTGTCGGCGGGCATGTCGAAGTAGCTTTCGTCGTACAGGATCTCGCGAGCCTGGCCGCCCCCGTCGTCGTCCAGGACGTACATGCGCACCGGCGCGGGCGAGAACCGGCCCAGGTGGAAGAAGGTGACCGGGAACTGGCCGGGGCCGTCGGCGAACAAGGCGTGGTCCGGTTTGAAGCGGATTTCTCCCAGCGCGGCATAGTCCAGGCGCTCCAGGATGGGCCAGTTCGGCATGGGGATGGCCTGGAAAGGGCGCGAGGCGGCCTCGCGCGCTTCCTGCACCAGGTGGTCGAACGAGAAGGGCGCGCGCCTGCCCAGCCTGAGGGGGGCCGCCGCGCCGGCGGGCGCATAGCCCAGGGTGGCCAGGGCCAGGGCGCTCGCGGTGGCGAGAAAGCTGCGTCGGTCGGTCATGGAGAAAAGCCTTCCGGTTTCATCGTCATGCCCATTTTTTCATCACGTCGGGTAAGTCATTGGTGAGAAAAGGTTTTTTTGTGTAGTCCCATGGCTGTCCCCAAAGTTGTCCACACCAGAGGTGGGTAACTTCGAGGGCGGGCGGCGTCTCAGGAGCGAATGGGCAACAGCCGGCGCGACAGGACCACGAAACTGGCCGACGCGGCGATGGCCGTGAGGAGCAGCGTCATCGCGGCGGCCATGGGGCCGGCATAGTCGGTGATGAAGCCCAGCAGCATGGGCCACGCGTTGCCGATGTAGCCCGCGATGTAGAACAGCGAGACCATGAGGCCGCGCCGCTGGGGCGGCGCGATCTGGTTGACGATGCCGGCGGCGCCGATGAACGCCGCGCCGAACCCCAGTCCCGTGATCAGCACCGCCACGCCCATCAGCCAGGCCTGGGTGGCCAGCAGCGATGCGATGGCGCAGACCAGCCCACTGGCGAAGACCATGTTGCCGTAGCGGAAGGCGGACGTGCTGGAGGTCCGCTGGCTCAGGAATTGCGCCGTACCGGCGCATGCCGCCAGCAGCGAGCTGGCATAGCCGCTGAGCGCATAGTCGTGGATGCCCAGCAGTTTCTCGCCCAGCGACGGTCCCATCGCCATGAGCGACGAACCGACTCCCCAGACGATGGACAAGGTGATGCAGCAGAGCAGCATCAACTGGGTGACGCGCCGGGCCGGCAGCGCGCGGGGGGAGGCGTGCACGGCATGCGGCGAATGCGGCGCCTGGGCGGGGGAGGCGGTCCGGCGCAGCGGCATGCGCCACAGTCCGTAACCGACGGCGAGGGCGATCGAGACGATGATCAGGAAGGGAAGGACCGTGGGATAGAGGCCGGCCTGCAGTGCCAGGCCGCTCAGGATCGGCCCCAGGATGGAGCCCAGCGTGAAGGCCGCCGTGCCGAACAGCGCGGCGCGCTGCTTGTGCTGCGGCGGTTCGAGATCGAGCAGGGCGGCGTTGGCGGCGCCGGTCAGCGTGCCGGTGCCCAGCCCCGCCAGCAGCCGGCCGGCCAGCAGCATGCCCAGGCTGTGGGCGAGGGCCAGCAGGACCGCGCCGGTCGCCACCATCGCCAGCGCCGGCAACAGCAGCCGTCGGCGGTCGGCGACGCGGTCCGCCAGGCGGCCGCCGATGAGCAGCGCGCTCAGCACCCCGACCACGTAGGCGAAGAAAATGGCCGTCGTAGTGAACGAAGGCAAGTGCAGTTGTGCCTGATAGAGCGGGTAGAGCGGCGTGGGGACGCTGCTGCCCATGACGCCTGTCATGAGCGATACCGTCACGAGCGCGCGGGCCTTCCAGAGCGAGCGCGTCGAGGCCGGAAGCGAAGGGGAGTCGGAGTTCAAGCGGCAGGGCTCGGGAAGAGGCGGCCGGCGGTGGAGTGCTTGCCGCGGGCCGGAATGCGAGAGCGCACTAGTCTACACCCATTCATAAGAGGGGTACGGGTTTACCATTAGAAAACCCGGCTGGAGGATGGCGGTTGCCCTGGCCGATCATGCATTCCATAATCGGAGGGCGGATGCGGCCATCGCAAGGCTTGCGCATCGGCGCCGCCCGCGTCAACTCTCCCCTGGAGCACGTCATGAAGCGAATGGACACCGAACGTCAAGCCAAGTTGAAGAAGCGCCGCGCGGCCCCGCTGGCCACCCCCACCGACCTGGGCGCGGAAGCGACGCGCGAACTGAGCGGCGTGCTCAACGGTATCCTGGCCGACGTCTTCGCCCTGTACCTGAAGACCAAGAATTTCCACTGGCACATGAGCGGCCCGCATTTCCGCGACTACCATGTGCTGCTGGACGAGCAGGGCGTCGAGATCTTCGCCATGACCGACGTCATCGCCGAGCGTGTGCGCAAGATAGGCGGCCCCACCATCAAGTCCATCGGCCATATCGCCAAGCTCCAGCGCATCCTCGACAACGACGCGGACTACGTCCAGCCGCTGGACATGCTGGCCGAACTGCGCGAGGACAACAAGACCCTGGCCAGCCACCTGCGCGAGGCGCACGACATCTGCGATACCCATCGCGACATCGCCACCGCCAGCCTGATCGAGAACTGGCTGGACGAGACCGAGCGGCGCACCTGGTTCCTGTTCGAGGCCAGCCGCAATTCCGACGGCACCGGGCATTGACGGCGCCGCCGCCCTTGTCAGAGCAGGGGCTCGATGGGTAGCCACGACATCAACCGGATGGCCAGCCGCTTGAGCAGGCCGGCAGCGGGTTCGGTGTCGTGCCGGATGGTGCGGCCGTCCTGGCGTTCCAGCCAGTACAGGCTGCCCTCGGGCGTCAGGCAGACCTCGTAGGCGCTGTCGGGCACGGTGGTGTCGAAGGCTTCCGAAATGCGGCGGGCGAGTTCGGGGCTGTCGATGACGAAACCCAGCTCGGTGTTCAGGTTGGCCGAGCGCGGATCGAAGTTGAAGGATCCGATGAAGGCCCGTGCGCGATCCACGCCGAAGGTCTTGGCGTGCAGGCTGGAGCCCGAACTGCCGAACAACTGCTTGCCTTCGGGCTTGCCGCTGTGGTGCGAACCGCTGCGCATTTCGTACAGGCGCACGCCCGCCTCCAGCAGGTCCTTGCGCCGGCGGGCATAGCCCGAATGCACGACCGGGACGTCGGTGGCTTCCAGCGCGTTGGTCAGGACCCGCAGCTTCACCCCTTGCCGCGCCATGGCCGCGAAAGCGGCGGTCCCCTGGGCGCCCGGCACGAAGTAGGGCGACACCAGATCGAGTTCCTGTTCCGGTGTGCCGATGATGGCAGCCAGTTGATGGGCAAGCAGCCCGTCGGGTTTCGCCCGGCCCTGGGCTTTGGCCGGGTCGTCGCTGACCATGCGCGCGGGGGCCCAGGTCAGCGGCAGCGTACCTGCCAGCAGGTCGCGCACGAAAGGCTGCTCGCGCATGGCACGGACATAGGCGGCCGCGGCTGGGTTCGCTTCGATGGAGGCGGAGTCGGCGGCAAGTTCGTCCAGCCTGCCGGCCGGGACGGGCGGCAGCAACTGGGCGACCGGATAGGCCGAGGCGCTGGCCCAGTAGCGGTCGAAGTCGGCCGAGACGTCGTTCACGATCCCGCCCACGGCCAGCACGTCGAGGTCGGCGAACAATACGCCGTCGGTGGCGCCGAAGTATTCGTCGCCGACGTTGCGGCCGCCCACGATGGTCGCCTGGTTGTCCGCCGTGAACGACTTGTTGTGCATGCGCCGGTTCAGGCGCGAGAACTCGAACAGGTAGCCCACCATCTTGGGCCGCCGGATGGCGAACGGATTGAATAGCCGGACTTCGATATTGGGATGGGCGTCCAGCGCGGCCAGGGTCTCGTCCAGGCCCGCGATGCCGTTGTCGTCCAGCAGCAGCCGCACCCGCACCCCGCGGTCCGCCGCGGCATGCAGCGCCTCCAGCATCATGGTGCCGGTCATGTCGCCGCGCCAGATGTAGTACTGGATGTCCAGCGTACGTTCGGCGGCATGGGCCAGCAGCATGCGTGCCGCGAAGGCATCGCGGGCGTCCGCCAGGGGATGGAAGCCGGTCTTGCCCGGATGGCCGTCCGCCTGCGGCGCGATCACGCGGCCCAGCGAGGTCTGGCGGGCGGCGTCCGGGGCCAGGGCCGAGGACGCGGAGCGGTCGGCAAGCGGCGGCAGCGAGCAGCCCGCGAGCCAGGCCAGCGCCAGCGACGACGCGGCCAGTTTCACGCCTCGCGCGCCTATTCCCAGGGATGTCCGTGTCATGCCGCCGCCATGGTTCGAGATAGGTCTATCCATGCCGCATTGTTGGGCAAGACGGCGAGTAACTCAAATCGCGCTGGCGGCGGATCGCCCTAGCCGCGCATGCGGGTCACGGCGCGCTGGTACTGGACTGGCCAGCCCGCCGCGGCCGCCTCGAGCTCGGCGGCGGCGCGCAGCGGCCAATAGGGATCGCGCAGCAGGGCGCGTGCCAGCAGGATCAGGTCGGCATCGCCGCGTTCCAGGATGCCCTCGGCCTGGCGGGCATCGGTGATGCTGCCCACCGCCGCCGTGGCGATGCCGGCGTCCCGGCGTATCGCGCTGGCCAGGGGAACCTGGAAGCCCGGTTCTCCGCTGCCCTGCGACCCCGGCTGGATGGATCCGCTGGAACAGTCGACCAGATCCACGCCCACTGCCTTGAGCCGCTGCGAGAGGCAGATGGATTGGGCCAGGTCCCAGCCGCCGTCCAGCCAGTCGGTGGCGGACAGCCGCACGAACAAGGGCAGCTCGGGCGGCAGGCTTTCGCGGACGGCGGCGGCGACCCGCAAGGGCGCGCGGATGCGGCCTTCGAAGTCGCCGCCGTAGGCATCGCGCCGCAGATTGGCCAAGGGGGACAGGAACTGGTGCATGAGGTAGCCATGGCCCATGTGCAGTTCGACGACTCGCATGCCGATCGCGACGGCGCGGCGCGCCGCGTCGGCGAATGCGTCCACGACGCCGGCGATGTCGGTCTCGGACATCTCGCGCGGCAGCGGATAGCCGTCGGCAAAGGGCAGGGCGCTGGGCGCCATGACCGGCCAGCCGCCACGCCCGGGCGGGATGCCGGCCTTGCCCTCCCAGGGACGGCTGGTCGAACCCTTGCGGCCCGCGTGGGCGAGCTGGATGCCCGGTACCGCTCCCTGTTCGGCGATGAATCCCGCGATGGGGGCCAGCGCCCGGGCCTGGGCTTCATTCCAGATGCCCAGGTCGCCCGGGCTGATGCGTCCGTCGGCGGTGACCGCGGCGGCTTCCAGCAGCACCAGGCCGGCGCCTCCCACCGCACGGCTGCCCAGGTGCACCATGTGCCAGGCAGTGGCCAGGCCATCCACGCACGAATACTGGCACATGGGCGCGACGCCGATGCGGTTGGGCAGGGTGATGCCGCGCAGCGGCAGCGGGGAGAACAGGCGGGGGTTCGCGGGGGGCATGCTCATGCGGCCATTCATTCGATGCTGACGTGTGCTTCTTGTACCACCTCGCGCCACTTGGCGGTTTCGCTCGCCATGTAGGCACCGAAATCGGCGGCCTTGCCGCCGCGTGGCTGCAGGCCCATGTCGGCGAACCGGCGGCGCAACCCTTCGGTGGCAAGGGCGCGGTTGACGGCGCCGTTGAGCGTGGCGACGACCGCCTCGGGCGTGCCGCGCGGCGCCACCATGCCGTACCACGGCGTGACGTCGTAGCCCGGCACGCCGGCCTGGGCCAGGGTGGGCACGCCGGGCAGCACGTCCACCGGTTCGGGGCTGGTCACGCCCAGCGCGCGCACCTGGCCCGACTGGATGCGCGGCAGCGCCGCGCCCACGCCGTCGATCATCACGGCCACGCGGCCGGGGATCAGGTCGTTGTAGGCCGGCGCCGTTCCCTTGTAGGGCACGTGCGCCATTTTCACGCCCGCCTTGTACAGCAGGACCTCGGTCGCCAGGTGGGCGGAGCTTCCCGCGCCGGCCGAGGCATAGGCGATCTGCCCGGGCCGCGCCCTGGCGGCGGCGAGCAACTCGCCCAGCGTCCGGTAGGGCAACTGGGCGCTGGCCAGCAGCACGTGCGGCGCCACCGCGACCAGGGCCACGGGCGCGAGATCGCGCAGGTTGTCGTAGGGCAGGTTCTTGTGCAGGCTGGCGTTGACGGCCAGCACGCTGAACGGCGCCATCATCAGGGTGTAGCCGTCGGCCGGCGCCTTGGCCACCGCGTCGGCGCCAATGATCCCGCTGGCGCCGGCGCGGTTTTCGACCACGACCGGCTGGCCGAGCTGATGGGCCAGTTCCTCGGCCACCGCGCGGGTCATCAGGTCCAGCGTCGCGCCGGCCGCGAACGGCACGATGATGCGCACGGCACGTTCCGGGTAGGCTGCGGCGGCGGGCAGGGCCGCGGCCAGCAGCAGGCCGCCCAGCAGGTTTTGCGGCATTGTCGGCATGATCTGTCTCCTCTCGGCCGCGACGGAGCGCGGCGCGCCTCGTGGCGGGCGCGGTGGTGGGAATGGCGCGAGGCGGCAGTATAGGCAGCGCCCCGGCGCCCGGACCAGCGGCGGCGGGAGAAAACAGTGTTTCCGGTTTGGTAACTATGAAGCGACGTCTTCCCAGCGCGGCTGGCTGAACCAGCCCTTCAGGAAATCCAGGAAGGTACGCACACGCAGCGGCAGGTTGCGCCGGCTGGGAAAGACCGCGTGGATCTCCAGTTCCGTCGGCTGGTGGTCGGCCAGCACGGCTTCGAGCCGGCCCTGGCGCAGGTCCTCGGACACCATGTAGATCGGGTGCATGGAGATGCCGTGGCCCAGCAGGGCGGCATGCCGCAGGGGTTCGCCGAAGTTGGCGCGTATGGTCCCGCCCACCCTGACCGTCACCTTGCCGCCGGGGCCCTGGAAGGACCAGGCATTGGTGGGCGATTTCAGCGCGTGCACCATGCAGTCATGGCGCGCGAGGTCCTCGACCGATGCCGGGCGGCCGCGCCGGGCCAGGTACGAGGGCGATGCCACCAGCACCTGCGGCACCCTGGCCAGCCGGTGCGAGACCTGGCTCGTGTCCTTCAGCGAGGAGGCGATGCGCACCGACATGTCCAGCCCTTCGCCGACCAGGTCGGTGCGGCCGTCGTCCAGGTACATCACCACGCGTATGTCGGGGTGCGCGGCCGAGAACGCGGTGATCACCGGTACCAGGTGGAACGCGCCGAACGAGGGGGGCGTGCCCACGCGCAACATGCCCTTGGGCTCCTTGACCGAGCGGCGCACGGCGGTTTCCACGCCTTCCATGTGTTCCAGCAGGTCGCGGCCGTTCTCCAGCAGCGCGAGGCCGGATTCGGTCAGGCTCACGCTCTTGGTGGTGCGCTGGAGCAACTGGACGCCCAGCTCGCGCTCCAGCCAGGCGACGTGTTTGGTGACATTGCCCTTGGCCATGCCGAGCCGCTGGGCGGCGCCGGAAAAACTCAGGCCCTGGGCGACTTCGATGAACACCTCGATGCAGCGCAGCTTGTCCAATTTGTCTCCCGCTCGGGTATGAGTCTGTTTTCGTTATGGAAACGATGATTTCCCGGTTGGATTCTATCGCGACCCTGGCGGCGTCGATACACTGCGACCGCATCGCCAATGCCCGCTGCTCATGAGCATGACCCCAGGCCTTTCCCCTTTTCCCCGTCCCGCGGCTTTCCAGTCGCACGCTTCGCTGACGCGCGTGGTGTTCCGGCCGGGCGCGGTGGACGAGGCCGGACCGGAGCTGGCACGGCTGGGAGGGCGGCGCCCGCTGGTTCTGGCCAGCCGCCGGTCGCGAGCCATGCCGCAATACGGCCGCCTCGTGGATGCGCTGGGCGCGTCCGCCGCCCAGAGCATCGATGTGCCGCCGCATTCCTCGATTGAAACCGTCGAGCGGGTGGCGCGGGACATCGGGCGCCACGATGCCGATTGCCTGGTTGCTTTCGGCGGGGGCAGCGTCATCGACACCGCGAAGGCGGCCGCGCTGCGGGTTGCCGAGGGTGGGGAACTGGCGCGGCACGCGACCCGTTTCACGCCTCCAGGCACGGTGCACGTCCCGGCGCTGCGGCGCCCGAAGCTGCCCATTCTTGCCGTGCCGCTGACCGCGTCGGGCGCCGAGATGACGCCCTCGTTCGGCATCGCGCACGGGGCCGGCAAGCTGCTGTTCTGGGACGAACGCTGCGCGTGCCGCGTGGTGCTGCTGGATCCGGACCTGAATATCGGAATACCCGCGCGGATCATGCTCGATACCGGCATGAACGGCCTCGCGCATTGCCTGGAGGGGCTGTATTCCGGCCAGCGGTCTCCTTTCAGCACGGCGCTGGCGCTGGACGGCCTGGCGCGCTTCGCGGCGGCGCTGCCGGCCGTGGCCGAACGTCCCGGCGACGTCCTGGCGCGCGCCGATCTGCTGATCGCCGCCAATCTGGCGGGCATCGTGCTGGCGTCGGCGCGCAGTTGCCTGCATCACGCGCTCTGCCATGTGCTGGGCAGCCGCTGCGGCGTCGCGCACGGAGCGGCCAACGCGGTGATGTTGCCGCACGTGGCGGACTACAACCTGCCGGCCGCGAGCGCCGAACTGGCCATGGCGGCCGGCGCGCTCAGCGGAGGGCGCGAGACCCGGCCCGAAGCGGTGGCCGTCAGGCTGCGGGCCTTGCAGCGGGCGGTGGGCGCGCCGTCGCGGCTGCGCGATCTGGGCGTGGCGGCCGAGGCGCTGCCCGAGGTGGCGCGGGAAGCGCTGGGAGAACGAGGGCTGGCGTTCAACCCTCGCCGGGTGGCCGGCGTGGACGAATTGCGTCAGTTGCTGGAGGCCGCCTGGTAGCGGCGCAGGATGATCGCACTCATGGAGGAAGGAATGATCAAGGTGGTGGAAAGCGGCCAGAGCCTGGGCGCGCGTATCGAGAACCTGGACCTGTCCCGTCCGTTGGACGATGCGCAGTTCCGGCAGGTCGAGCAGTTGCTGGGGCGACATGGCGTGTTGAGTTTCCCCGGGCAGGACCTGACTCCCGCGCACTTGCGGTCTTTCGCGGCGCGGTTCGGCACGCTGGAGGTCAACGTGGCCAACAGCTACCAGGAGCCGGGCATGCCCGAAGTCATGATCCTGTCCAACATGGTGGAGGACGGCAAGCCAGTGGGGCTGGCCGATGCCGGGCAGGACTGGCATACCGACATGTCCTACAGCAAGACGATCGCGTTCGCCAATATCCTGTACGGGGTCCGTATTCCCGTGCGCGACGGCGAGCCGCTGGGCTGCACCGAGTTCAGCAACATGCACGCCGCCTACGACACGTTGCCCGAGGACCTGAGGCAGCGGCTGGATGGCATGACCGTCCTGCACGACTTCAACAAGTTCTGGGAAATGATGCGCCGGGAAAAGGGCAGCCAGCGTCCGCCGCTGACCGAGGCGCAGCGCCGCGCCAAGCCGCCCGTCTCGCACCCCGTTTTCCTGACCCATCCCATTACCGGCCGCAAGGTGCTGTACGCCAACCCGGGGTACGCGGTGCGCATCAACGAGTTGCCCGAACATGAAAGCGACCAGGTCCTGGCCTTCCTGTTCGCCCACCAGTTGCAGCCCGGGTTTCGCTATCGCCATCGCTGGGCGGTGAGCGACGTGCTGATGTGGGACAACATGGGCACCATCCACAACGCCGTGGCCGACTATGGCCCGGACGAACCACGTTTGATCAAGCGCTGCCAGGTCATGGCCGACCGCTATTTCGGCGCGGTGGCGTGAGCATGGCGCGGGTGGAACGATAGCAACAACCAGGAGGAGACCTCATGAAAAAGATATCGACACTGTTGCTGGCGGCCATGTTGGCGGCCGCCGCGGGATCGGCCGCCGGCGCCTATCCCGACCGGCCCATACGCATGATCGTCGGCTTCGCCGCCGGTGGGCCCACCGATGTGATCGCCCGGGTGCTGGCGCAGGAAATGACGCGCTCGCTGGGGCACCCCGTGGTGGTGGAGAACAAGGCGGGCGCCAACTCGCTGATCGCCACGCGCGAGGTCGCCGCGGCCGGGGCGGACGGGTACACCGTGCTGTTCGCCTCGCTGTCGCACAACGTCAACTGGCTCCTGCTGGGCGCCAAGGCCGGCTACGATCCGCTGAAGGACTTCGCGCCGGTTTCCAACGCGGCGTCGCTGCCCATGGTCGCGGTCACCGCCTACCCGTCGCCGATCCAGTCCATGAAGCAGTTGATCGAGCAGGCACGCGCCAGGCCGGACACCGTCAGCTACGGCTCGGCGGGTAACGGCGGGTCGGCCCACCTGGCGGGCGCGATGCTGTCGACCATGGCCCACGCGCGCATGATCCACGTGCCGTTCCGAGGCAACGGTCCGGCGCTGACCGAGGTCATGGCGGGGCGCGTCTCGTTCATGTTCTATCCCATCATCGGCGTGGCCGCCAACGTCCAGGAGAAGCGCCTGAAGGTGCTGGCGGTGGGAACGCCGCAGGCCAGCGCCGAGTTTCCCGGCGTGCCCACGATGGCCGAGGTCGGCTTCCCCGACTTCCAGGACACCGCGCCATGGGTAGGACTGCTGGCGCCCGCCGGCACGCCGCAGCCGGTCGTGCAGAAGCTGAACCAGGCCATGGTCGATGCGCTGCGCCAGCCCGACGTGCGAAAGCGCCTGAAGGAGCTGGGGGCGGAGGTCATCGGCGATACGCCGGAGGCGTTCGGCAAGTTCCTGGTCCAGGACCAGAAGCGCTGGGCCGAGGTGATCAAGGCCGCCGGCATCACGGCGGAATAGGCGCGGGGCCATGACCGGATCGCCACGCGCCTACAGTATCGAAGACCTGCGCCGCGCGTCGCGTCGCCGCCTGCCTCGCGCCATGTTCGATTTCTTCGACGGCGGCGCCGAGGACGAACTGACGCTGGCCGACAATTGCGCGGCCTTCCGGCGCGTGCGGCTGGCGCCGCGCGCGCTGGTCGACGTCTCTCGGGTGGATACGGGCGCGCAAGTGTTGGGCGCCCCGTCCAGCCTGCCGCTCGCCGTCGCGCCCACCGGTGCGGTCGGATTCGGCCGCCGTGGCGGCGACATCGCCATCGCCCGCGCCGCCGCCCGGGCGGGCGTGCCGTATACGCTGTCGACCTCGGCTACCGCCTCGATCGAGCAGATCGCCGATGCCGCGCCGGGGCGCCTGTGGTTCCAGGCCTACATCCTGCGCCACCGGCCGCTGCTGGAGTCGCTGATCGCCCGCGCGCGGGCGGCGGACTACGAAGGCCTGATGATCACGGTCGACCTGCCCGTGGGCGGCAAACGCGAGCGCGACTTCCGCAATGGCCTGTCCTTCCCGTTCCACTACACCGCGCGCAACCTGTGCGACTTCGCCAGCCGGCCGGCCTGGGCGCTGGACATGCTGTGCCGCGGCCTGCCCGTGATGGAAAGCCTGAAAGGCCTGGAGGCGCCCGGCGCCGACGCCACTCGCCTGGCCTCGTCCGTGGGCCGCAGCTACGATCCCTCATTCGACTGGGCACGCCTGGAGGCCCTGCGCGACCAGTGGCCGCGCAAGCTCATCGTCAAGGGCGTGCTGCGCCCGGACGACGCCGACAGGCTGGCGCGCATGGGCTGCGATGCCGTGGTCGTGTCGAACCACGGTGGCCGGCAACTGGACGGCGCCGCCGCGACACTGGACGCGTTGCCGGGCGTGGCGCAGGCGGCCGCCGGCCGCATGGAAGTAATGGTGGACGGCGGCGTGCGGCGCGGCGGCGACATCCTGAAGGCGCTGGCGCTGGGCGCCAACGCCGTGCTGGTGGGGCGGGCCACGCTGTGGGGCGCGATCGCCGCGGGCGAGGCGGGCGCCACCCGTGCGCTGGACATCCTGCGCGAGGAATTCCAGCGCGGCATGCAGCTTTGCGGCGCGCGTCAGGTGGCGGAAATCGGTCCGGATCTGCTGTTCGGGGCGCCACGCACGTATCAAAAAAATACGGTATAGTTGCGGTCTGCACGTGGGGCGGTAGCTCAGCTGGGAGAGCGTCGCGTTCGCAATGCGAAGGTCGGGAGTTCGATCCTCCTCCGCTCCACCAAGGTTTCATTCAAAAACGACGTACTGCATCTTGCGATGCGGGCGTCGTTTTTGTTTTGGGCGAGCCTCTGATTCAATGTAATGCCTATGAGACATTAAATGGGTTTCTCCTTCTAATGTCTCGAATAAGGGACATGGCTTGCGATGGTGTAGTGTTCCATATACGATTCATTATCTAGGATTTTGCCAATAATGTTCCGGATATAGAACATGAACCTTGCCGAGCTGGGAGAAGCCTTCCGTAGTGCCCGCATGGCGGCCGATCTGACTCAACAGCAGGTCGCCGAGATGAGCGGCGTGGCGCGCGGCCGCATCAGCATGTTCGAGACGGGGGCATTGCCCGAAATCGGCGCCGTCAAGATGCTGAGCCTTTTCGATGCCGTGGGGCTGGAGTTGATCGCGCGTCGGCCAGGGCATCAGCGCACGCTCGACGACGTCCTGGCCGAGTCTGCCGAGGCGGGCGATATCCCCGCGCGCCAGCGGGTGCGCAAGCGTTCCGCGCGCGGTCCGAAAGCCACGAAGAGCCAGCCATGAGCCGCGCGACGCTCGATGTCCATGTGAGCGGCGAACTGGTGGGAACGCTTACCGAGGAAGCGGCCCGGTATGTCTTCGGCTACCTGCCCGACGTGCCGCCGAATCGCTTTGTTTCGCTGCTCATGCCGGTGCGCGCGGCGTCGTACGACTGGAAGACGCTGCATCCTTTCTTCCAGATGAATCTGCCCGAGGGGTTCAAGAAGGATCTGATGATCCGCCGTCTGGGCCCGCATGCCGACGTCAGCGATTTCGGCCTGCTTGCGCTGACGGGCGCCAACACGATCGGACGCGTCCAGGTGGTGCCGCGAGGTGCCACGCTTGCCGCGGCCTCCAGCAAGGCCGACATGGCGGGATTGCTCGCGTCGGCCAATTCGCGGGAAAACCTGCTGCGGCTGTTGGAAGGCGGGGTGGCGGAAGGGGTGTCCGGCGTCATGCCCAAGGCGCTCGTGCGGCCCGAGGACAGGGCGACGGTCTGGACGGACGAGTTCATCCTGAAGACGGGTTTCGACGATCTGTCGGGACTCGCGATCAACGAGTTCCTTTGCCTGGAAGTCGCTCGCGCGGCCGGCCTCGAGGTGCCCGAGGCACGGCTGTCCGCCGACGGGCAGGTACTGGCGGTACGACGCTTCGACCGTACCGCCGACGGCCGGATGCTGGCGGTCGAGGATTACTGCGCGCTCAAGCCCAATGACGCCGTCAACAAGTACAAGGGGACGCTGGAGGATCTGGCCAAGCTTACCCGTGCCTACGTGCCGCGCGCGGCATTCAGGGATGCGGCACGCCGCCTCTATGCGTTGATATTGCTGAACTACGCCGTCCGCAATGCCGATGCGCATCTGAAAAATTTCGCGCTGGTCTATACCGGCGTCGATGATGTCCGGCTGGCGCCGGTCTACGACGTCCTGAGCAGCACCGTCTATCCGAGATTCGCGACGAGCCTGCCTGCGCTGCCCTTGCAGGGCAAGCGCGTGTGGGCGTCGGGCAGCATGCTGGCGATCTACGGGGCCACGTGGCTGGGCCTGAGCAAGGCGGACATGGACGAAGCGCGCGAACGGATCACGCAAGCCGTGCACGGGATCGCGCCGATGATCACCGACCATGCCGCGCGCTACCCGGGCTTTCGCGATGTCGCGCAGGGCATGCTGGCCGCCTGGGGTACCGGGCTGGCCGATATCAGGCCCGACGCCAAGCCTGGAAAAACCGTTCCCGTTCCATTGCGCGGATAGGCGCGGGGCACGCCTCGCACCATATCCTTCAATGCGGCTTGACCGCCACCTTCAGCACATTGTCCCGCTGGTTGGCGAACAGCTCGTAGGCCGCCACGATGTCGTCGAGCTTGAACTCGTGGGTCACCAGCAGCCCCAGGTCCAGGCGCCCGGATTCCAGCACGTTGATCAGCCGCCGCATCCGTTCCTTGCCGCCCGGGCACAGCGCGGTGTTGATCTTGTGGTCGCCCAGGCCGGCGGCGAAGGCCGACAGGGGCAGGGTCAGGTCCTCGGAATAGACGCCCAGGCTGGACAGGGTGCCGCCGGGCTTGAGCACGCGTAGCGCGGACGCGAACGTCGACTGGGTGCCCAGGGCCTCGATCGAGGCATCCACGCCGCGGCCACCGGTCAGTTTCATGATCTCGTCCACCACGTCGCACTCCCGGAAATTCAGGGCGACGTCCGCCCCCAGCTTGCGCGCGATGTCCAGCCGGTGCGGGTTGCCGTCGATGGCGATGATGGTCGTCGCGCCCGACAGCCGGGCGCCGGCGGTGGCGCACAGGCCGATGGGGCCCTGGGCGAACACGGCCACGACGTCGCCGATGCGGATGTTGGCGTTCTCGGCGCCCTTGAAGCCGGTGGACATGATGTCCGGGCACATCAGCACCTGTTCGTCGGTCAGTCCGTCGGGGATGGGGGCGAGGTTGGCCTGGGCATCGGGTACCAGCACGTATTCCGCCTGGGTGCCGTCGATGAGGTTGCCGAAACGCCAGCCGGCGGTCGCCTTGTAGCCGTGGCAGCCGCACAGTCCCTGCGGGACCAGGTAGCTGCCGTCCTGCGACGGAACGCCATCCTGCGCGGCATAGGAGTTGAAGTTCGGGCAGATGGCGCCGGCGATGACGCGCTGGCCTTCCCGGTAGCCGGTCACGGCGCTGCCGAGTTTCTCGATCACGCCCACCGGTTCGTGGCCCACGGTCAGGCCGGGGGCGACGGGGTATTCGCCTTTCAGTATGTGGATGTCGGTGCCGCAGATGGTCGTGGTGGTGATGCGGACCAGGGCGTCGTTCGGGCCCACGCCGGGAATGGGCTTGTCCGCGATCTCGATGCGCCCGGGCGCGACGAATACGGCGGCTTTCATCATGGCAGTCATCGTTCGGCCTCCTGGAGGGGATGGGTTGGGAACCGTCGTTGCAGCATGCCTGCTGGAAGCATTACACAGGAGATCCGGGACGGGTTGATTGATCCAGGTCATCCGCGGCCGTCATGGAGGAAACAAGGGGTTACCCCGGTCATCGGCAATATGCTTAAAACCCCTGTTCATAAGATGCGTCCAATTTCGCCTTACTGCCCGCTAATCCGCATAAAATCTGAGGTTTACGTCCGGCGGCCAGTCACGGTTTGGTAAACTGGCCCGACTATCTAGATGGGATCCGACAGGACATGGCCGCTTTCAATACCGAACGCGTCACGAGCGTTCACCACTGGAACGAGACGCTTTTCAGCTTCAAGACCACGCGCGATCCCGCGCTGCGTTTCCACAACGGCCACTTCGTCATGATCGGGCTGGAAGTCGAAGGCAAGCCGCTGATGCGCGCCTACAGCATCGCCAGCGCCAACTACGAGGAACATCTCGAGTTCCTGAGCATCAAGGTGCCCAACGGCCCGCTCACCTCGCGCCTGCAGCACCTGAAGGAAGGCGATTCCATCCTGGTCAGCCGCAAGCCGGTCGGCACCCTGGTGGTGGACGACCTGCTGCCCGGCAAGAACCTGTACCTGTTCGGCACGGGTACGGGCCTGGCCCCCTTCATGAGCATCATCAAGGATCCCGACGTCTACGAGCGCTTCGAGAAAGTGGTGCTGGTGCACGGCGTGCGCTGGGTCAGCGAACTGGCCTATTCGGACTACATCGGCAGCGAACTGCCAGGCAACGAATACTTCGGCGACATGGTGCGCGACAAGCTGATCTATTACCCCACGGTCACGCGCGAGCCCTTCCGCAACCAGGGCCGCATCACCGATCTCCTGACCAGCGGCAGGCTGGCGGCCGACATCGGGCTGCCCCCCATCAATCCCGAGCACGACCGCGCCATGCTGTGCGGCAGCCCGCACATGCTGGCCGACGTCACCGCCATCCTGGACGGCCTGGGCTTCAAGGCGTCCGAGCACACCGGCCATGCCGGGGACTACGTGGTCGAGCGCGCTTTCGTGGAAAAGTGAGCCGGGGCCTGCCGTCTGCCAGCAATGAAAAACGGGGCCGCGAGGCCCCGTTTTCTTGCCTGGCGGATCAGTGCACCAGCCGGCCCGATTCGGCCAGTTCGCGGATGCGCTGGACCGTGTCCATGTCGGCGGCGATGTAGGCCTGCTTGCGCAGGGCCACGACGGTTTCGTCCAGCTCGCTGTGGCCTTCCTGCAGGTCCAGCTCGTAGATGAAGCGCAGGAACAGCACGTCCGGCCCGGGTTCCTCGATACGGACCGTGGCCTCGCTGCGGGGCCACAGGTCGGTGGCGGCGGCCAGCACCTTGACCTGCATCATGGGCGTCAGCGTGACCTCGTCGTGGACCTGGAAGGGCCCGAAGTCGAGCACGCGCCTGAGCACGGTGTGCTCCTGTCCGACGGTTTCCGCCTCGATGGTGCAGCTTTCCAGCCCCATGACGAATTCCGTGGGCTCGTGGGCCCGGATGAACAGCCCGCGCCAGATCTGCTCGCGCGTGAGCGGCGTGAGCAGGGGGACGAGCGGGTCGTTGATCTGGATGAGGTGTTCGAAGCGAAGCATGGAGAGCGCGGTTTCCGGGAGATTCCCCTAAGGATACCGCGCTCCGGCGTGCCCGGCGCCCTAGTCGATCAGCATGGGCAGGACCATCAACTGCTGGCCGTTGATGTGCATGCGCCGCTGCAGCGAGTTGATCGCCTGGTTGTGCAGCAGGCGGGTGACGAAATTCTCGCGCTTGAACACCAGCTTGCTGGCGAAGACGATGGTGTTGGGATATTCCTGCAGGATTTCGGTGATCTGCTTTTCCAGGGTCTGCACGGCATCGGTGCCGAATCCCAGGCGGCTGGTCGCGGCCATGCCGTAGCTGTTGCAGAAGCGTTCGAAAAATTTCAGCGAAGTGGTGGCCTGCAGCTTCATCGCCTCCATCGCTTCCGGGCCGCCGTAGACCTGGGCGTCCACCGTCCGGGCGTTGATGAAGATGAAGTTCTTGAAGTGGTCGGGGAACATGCGCTGCACCCACAGCAGCGCATGCAGGCCCCCGCCGCGGCTGGAGCCGACCAGGAACGCGGCCGTGGGCGCGTAGGGGTCGAGCGCGGGCGGCGAGCAGTCCGAGCCGAACGCCTGGTCGGCGAAGATGTCGTCGATCGCGGCGATGCGGCGCCGCGTTTCCCGGTAGTGCGACCGTATCCCCAGGCAGATGAAAATCAGCACGCTCGTGATGAGCAGCGTGGCCCAGCCGCCTTCGAAGAATTTCTCGACGATGGTAACGACCAGGATGGAGCTGGTAATGGTGACGGCCACCAGCGACAGGGCGAGCCGCTGGCGCCAGTGCTTCTTGTGCAGGGGCTTGTGGCGGTTCCGTATCCAGTACAGCGACAGCCCCGCCAGCGATAGCGTGAAGGTCAGGAAGACGTTGATCGAATACAGCACCACCAGGACGGAGACCTTGCCCCCGGTCAGCAGCAGGATGGCGAAGGCGGCGATGCCCATCAGCAGGATGCCGTTCTCGGTGACCAGCCGGTTCGACAGGTAGCGGAAACGGTGCGGCATCCAGGAGTCGGCGGCCATGTTGGACAGCACCGAGGGGCCACCCAGGAAGCCGGTGTTGGCGGCCACGAACAAGAGGCCTGCCTCGAAGGCCAGGACCACGGTCAGCGCCACGAACAGGTCGCTGCCGTCGAAGCCCATTTCGCCGAGGACGTTGCCGAACACGACAGCGTTCAGCGTCTGGCCTTCCACCGGCGTCGCGTTCCACAGCAGGTACAGCAGGATGATGCCGCCGGCGGTGAAGGCCAGGCTGATGGCCATCAACAGCATGGTTGCCTTGCCGGTGTGGACCACCGGCTCGGCCAGGCGGTCGACGTTGTTGGAGACCGCCTCGATCCCGGTATAGGTGCCGCCGCCCAGCGAGTAGGCCTTCAGGAAGACCGCGAGCACGAAGAACCAGCCGGCTTCCTGGGAAAATTCGCGCACCTCCCGGATCGTGTCGGGAATCAGGAGCGGCAGGCCTTCGGCGTGCGCGAAGATGCCCCAGGCGATCAGGATGGCGTGCGTGACCACGAAGCCGACGAAGATGGGCAGGAGGACCTTGATGCTTTCCTTGGCGCCCCGCAGGTTCAGCCATGTCAGCAGGAGCACCATCACACAGGCGGTCCACAGCTTGGACGTCTGCCAGCCTGGCGGCAGCAGCGAGAACAGCGCATCGGTGCCGCTGGCCACGGAAATGGCGATGGTCAGCACGTAGTCCACGATCAGCGCCGAGCCCGAGACGAGGCCGGCCGTGGGGCCGAGCAGCGCGGTCGATACCCGGTATCCGCCGCCGCCGGTGGGGAACAGCTCGATGACCTGGTTATAGGCCAGTGCGACGACGAACACCGTGATGGCGGTCGCGATGGCCAGGAACAGGGCGAGGTGGGTATGGGTGCCCAGGGCGCGGAATGCCTCCTCCGGGCCGTAGGACGAGGAGGACAGGCCGTCCGCGCCCAGTCCCACCCAGGCCAGGAAGGCCGCCAGCGCGAGGGAATGCCGGGTGTCCGGGGACAGCGGGTCCCGGGCCTTGCCCAGCAGACGCTCGCGCCATGAGGTTGCTTTCATACGAAGGGATTCCTGCTGCCTGGGGGTCGAATGTCTTCTTGATTGCGCGGCGCGCAGCGTACGCTTTTGGAGGGATTCGCGCTTTGAAGGCCATTCTAGCAATAGGGGAAATTGTTACCCTGTCTCTGGGCAGGCACTATGGCAAACGAATTTCTGATAGCTTTACGCATAGGCGCCCATGGGCGCGGATCCCCTTATCCATCGAGGCAAGCATGAGCAAGCAGATCATCCACACCGACGCCGCGCCGGCGGCCGTCGGTCCGTACTCCCAGGCAGTGGCCGTGCCTGCTTCCGGCAAGACCGTCTATCTGTCGGGTCAGATCGGCCTGATTCCCGCCTCCGGCCAGTTGGAAACGGGCAGTTTCGAGGCGCAGGTGCGCCAGGCTTTCGCCAACATGGAAGCGGTGGTGCGCCAGGCGGGTGGCACGCTGGACCAGGTCGTCAAGCTGACCTTGTTCCTGACCGACCTGTCCAAGTTCGGCACGGCCAACGACATCATGGCGCAGTTGATTCCCCAGCCTTTCCCGGCCCGCTCCACGGTGGGCGTGGCGGCCTTGCCCAAGGGGGCGGAGTTCGAGGTCGAGGCGATCCTGGTCATCTGATCCTGGCCGATACATGAGCGCGCGCCCCGCCGCCCAGGACGAAAGCGAGCTGACGCCGCAGCAGCGCAAGATGCGCAAGCTCGGGCTGCGCGTCGCGGACGACTTCGTCCTGCACCTGCCCATCCGCTACGAGGACGAGACGCAGCTGACGCCGATCAAGCGGCTGCTGCCGGGCATGTGGGCGCAGGTCGAGGGCGTGGTGACGCGCTGCGAGGTCGCCTATCGTCCGCGGCGCCAACTGGTGGCGGCGATCGAAGACGACACCGGCGAACTCGCGCTGCGCTACCTGAACTTCTATCCCAGCCAGCAGAAACAGCTGGCGGTGGGGCGCCGCATCCGCGCGCGGGGCGAGGCGCGCGGCGGTTTCTTCGGCATGGAGATGGTGCACCCGCGCACCACGGTCGCCGATGGAGATACCCCCTTGCCCGATCGCCTGACGCCGGTCTATCCCACTACCGAGGGGCTGCCCCAGGCCACGCTGCGCAAGGCCATCGCCGCGGCGCTGGAGCGGGCGGACCTGCGCGATACGCTGCCGGAGGCGCTGCTGCAACGCTATGGCCTGATGCCGTTCGGCCAGGCCGTGCGCCTGTTGCACGCGCCGCCGCCCGACGTGGCCACGCAGCCCCTGGTCGATCGCGCGCATCCGGCCTGGCTGCGCATCAAGTTCGACGAGCTGCTGGCCCAGCAACTGTCGCTGGCGCGGGCGCGCGCCGCCCGGCTGGACAAACGGGCGCCGCCGCTGGCGCGTTCGACCGCGGCCGATGGGCTGGTGGCGCGGCTGCTGCGCGCGCTGCCGTTCGAGCTGACCGGCGCCCAGCAGCGGGTGCGCGACGAAATCGCCGCCGATCTGACCCGGCCGCATCCCATGCAGCGGCTGCTGCAGGGAGACGTGGGCAGCGGCAAGACGGTGGTGGCGGCGCTGGCCGCCGCGCAGGCCATCGACAACGGCTACCAGGCGGCGTTGATGGCGCCCACCGAGATCCTGGCCGAACAGCATTTCCGCAAGCTGGTGGGCTGGCTGGAGCCGTTGGGCGTGAAAGTGGCCTGGCTGACGGGCAGCCTGACGCCCAAGGGCCGGCGCGAGGCGGCCGCGCTGATAGAGAGCGGCGAGGCGCCGCTGGCGGTGGGCACGCAGGCGCTGATCCAGCAGCATGTGCAGTTCGCGCGGCTGGGCCTGTCCATCGTCGACGAACAGCATCGCTTCGGCGTGGGCCAGCGGCTCGCGCTGCGCAACAAGGGCGGCGAGGACGAGGTGTTTCCCCACCAGTTGATGATGTCCGCCACGCCCATTCCCCGCACGCTGGCGATGACGTTCTTCGCCGACCTGGATGTCTCGGTCATCGACGAGTTGCCGCCGGGCCGGGTGCCGGTCATCACCAAGCTGCTGTCGGACACGCGCCGCGACGAGGTGGTCGCGCGCATCCACGAGGCTGCCCGGACCGGCCGCCAGGTGTACTGGGTGTGCCCGCTGGTCGAAGAGAGCGAGACGCTGGAACTGCAGACCGCCGTCGATACCTTCGAGACGCTGCGGCAGGCGCTGCCGGAGCTGCGCGTGGGCCTGGTGCACGGCAGGCTGCCGACCGCGGAGAAGGCGGCGGTCATGCAGGCCTTCAAGGACGGCGATCTCGACCTGCTGGTGGCGACCACCGTGATCGAGGTCGGCGTCGACGTGCCCAATGCCTCGTTGATGGTGATCGAGCACGCCGAACGCTTCGGCCTGGCGCAGTTGCACCAGTTGCGCGGCCGGGTAGGGCGGGGCGCGGCCGAGTCGGTTTGCGTGCTGTTGTATCAGGCGCCGCTGTCGCTGGTCGCCAAGGCGCGGCTGCGGACCATGCACGAAACCACCGACGGGTTCGAGATCGCGCGGCGCGACCTGGAGCTGCGCGGGCCCGGCGAGTTCCTGGGCGTACGGCAGTCGGGCCTGGCGCTGATGCGGTTCGCCGACCTGGATGCCGACCTGGAAATTGCCGAACAGGCGCATGAAGCCGCCGCCGAATTGCAGGCGCGCGCGCAAGACGTGGTGTCCGCCCACCTGGCGCGATGGATGCGCGGGCGGGAGGATTTCCTCAAGGCTTGAAAAGAGGCAAGAGATGACCCTGACTGAACTGAAATACATCGTGGCGGTGGCGCGGGAGCGGCATTTCGGCCGTGCCGCCGAGGCCTGTTTCGTCAGCCAGCCCACGCTTTCGGTGGCCATCCGCAAGCTGGAGGACGAGCTGGGCGTGACGCTGTTCGAGCGGGGCGGCACCGAAGTGGGCGTGACCCCCATCGGCGAGCGCATCGTGGCCCAGGCCCAGAAAGTGCTGGAAGAGAGCGCGAACCTGAAGGAGATCGCCAAACAAGGCCATGATCCGCTGTCCGGCGCGCTGCGGGTGGGCGTCATCTATACCATCGGTCCCTACCTGCTGCCGCAACTGGTGCCCAGGCTGATCGAGATCGCGCCGCAGATGCCGCTGCTGCTGCAGGAGTATTTCACCGTGCGGCTGCTGGAGCTGCTGCGCCAGGGCGAGATCGACTGCGCCATCATGGCCCTGCCGCTGCCCGACGCCGGGCTGACCATCCAGCCGCTGTACGACGAGCCCTTCGTGGTGGCCGTGCCCAAGGGCCATCCGCTGGCCAGCCGCAGCCGCGTCAATGCCGAAGAACTCAAGAGCGAGACCATGCTGCTGCTGGGCACGGGCCATTGCTTCCGCGACCAGGTGTTGGAAGTCTGTCCCGAACTGTCGCGCTTTTCGGCGACCACCGAAGGCATCCAGCGGACCTTCGAGGGGTCGTCGCTGGAGACCATCCGGCACATGGTGGCCTCGGGCATAGGCATCACGGTGCTGCCCATGTCGTCGATCCCGCCGCAGCCCGATGAACGCGATCTGCTGCGCTACATTCCCTTCGAGGACCCCGTGCCCGACCGGCGCGTGGTGCTGGCATGGCGCAAGAGTTTCCCGCGCACGGCAGCCATCGACACCCTGATCGCCGCCATCCACGCCTGTCGGCTGAACGGCGTGGCCATGCTGGATCCCAGCGCGCAGGCGGCCTGAGGCGGATAGCGCTTGTCATGCCGCGATCCATCCCAATCTAGTATCCTGTGACGTCGGTTTCGACTTTGACAAGGAGTCAAGCAATGGTGAAGAAAGCAACTGCCAAGAAACCCGCAAGCAATGGTGGCGCGGCCCGCTCGGCCGCCGGTGCGCTGCGCATCGACATCGGCATCTCCGACAAGGACCGCGCCGCGGTGGCCGGGGGCTTGTCCAAGCTGCTGGCCGATACCTACACGCTGTACCTGATGACGCACAACTTCCACTGGAACGTGACGGGGCCGATGTTCAACACCCTGCATGCCATGTTCATGACCCAGTACACCGACCTGTGGACTTCCATCGATGACGTGGCCGAGCGCATCCGCGCGCTGGGGCACGTCGCGCCGGGCACCTACCGCGAATTCGCCAAGCTCACCACGATCAGCGAACCGGCCGACGTGCCCGAGGCGCTGGAAATGGTGCGCCAACTGGTGGTGGGGCACGAGGCGGTGGCCAAGACCGCCCGCAACATCCTCAAGGTGGCAGATGCCGCCAGCGACGAGCCGACCGCCGACCTGCTGACCCAGCGCCTGGAGTTCCACGAGAAGACCGCCTGGATGTTGCGCAGCCTGCTGCAATAGGCCTTGGGACCAGGGCGCCGTACGCGGCGCCGGGTCATGGAAATCCCTGCCTCGCGGGCGACGCGGCGCAGGGATTTTTTCTATGTTCTTTCCCTGCCTGGATGCGGAAAATTATTTGAGGTTTAAAAATTTTAAGTTAAATTAATCTTCGACCCGTCACTGCCCGGCCGTGAGGCCGCGCATACCGCTGGAGACCACTCATGGAACGCTCGGGGCATCTCGATACCTTTGCGCGCGATCATCTTCCGCCGCCCGAGGCCTGGCCGGCATTCCTGCTCGATTACCCCGCCGTCCGCTATCCCGCCCGCTTCAATTGCGCGGCCGAGCTGATCGACGGCGCGGTGGCGGCGGGGCACGGCCGGCGCCCGGCGATCTGGACCGTGACCGGCGGCAAACCGTCGGCCATCACCTATCTCGAAGTGCAGCAGCGGGTGGACCGCCTGGCGCGCGTCCTGGTCGAGGACATGGGCCTGGTGCCGGGCAACCGTGTCCTTCTGCGGGGCCCGAACAACCCCGCCATGGCGATCGCCCTGCTGGCCACGATCAAGGCAGGTCTGGTGGCGGTGCCGACCATGCCGCTGCTGCGCGCGGTGGAACTCAAGCCGGTCATCGACAAGGCACAGGTCCGCGCGGCGCTGTGCGACGTGCGCCTGCGCGATGAAGTCGACGCCTGCATGCGGTCCGGTCCCGCGCACTGTCCCACGTTGACCCAGGTCCGCTTTTTCAACGACGACGGCCCCGAGTCGCTGGAAGCCCTGGCGAGCGGCAAGCCGGCGTCCTTTCCCGCGTGCGATACGGCCGGCGACGACGTCTGCCTGATCGCCTTCACCAGCGGCACCACGGGCAGCCCCAAAGGCTGCATCCATTTCCATCGCGACGTGCTGGCGATGTGCGACCTGTTCCCGCGCTCGATATTGCAGGCCACGCCCGACGACATCTTCTGCGGCACGCCGCCCCTGGCGTTCACCTTCGGCCTGGGCGGCATGCTGTGCTTCCCGTTGCGCGCCGGCGCCTCCACCGTGCTGTCCGAGAAGCTGACCCCGGCTTCGCTGCTGGAAACCATCCAGGCCACCCGCGCCACCATCGTCTTCACCGCGCCCACCTTCTACCGCCAGATGGCGGCCCTGGCCCCGGGCTACGACATCTCCAGCCTGCGCCATTGCGTCTCGGCCGGCGAAGCCCTGCCCGACGCCACGCGCCAGAGCTGGAAGCAGGCGACCGGCGTGGAGATGACCGACGGCATCGGCAGCACCGAGATGATCCATATCTTCATCTCCAGCGCCGGCCAGGAGGTCCGCCGCGGCGCCATCGGCAAGGTGGTGCCCGGCTACGAGGCCTGCATCGTCGACGAAGCCATGCGGCCCCAGCCTCCTCGCACCGTCGGCCGCCTGGCCGTGCGCGGCCCCACGGGCTGCAAATACCTGGCCGACGACCGCCAGGCCAACGCCGTCCGCCAGGGATGGAACCTGACCGGCGATTCCTTCATGATGGACGAGGACGGCTACCTGTATTACCAGGCCCGGACCGATGACATGATCATCTCGGCCGGCTACAACATCGCCGGCCCCGAGGTCGAAAGCGCCTTGCTCCAGCACGAGGCCGTGGCCGAGTGCGGCGTGATCGGCGTCGCCGACGAAGAGCGCGGCCAGGCCGTGACCGCCTTTGTCGTGCTGCGCCCCGGCTTCGCGCCTGGAGACGATCTGGCCAAGGCCCTCCAGGAGCACGTCAAGCGCACGATCGCTCCCTACAAATACCCGCGCGTCATCCGTTTCGTCGATGCCTTGCCCCGTACTGAAACGGGCAAGCTCAAGCGCTTCGCGTTGCGCGGGCTGAGCTAGCGCGCTGTCCCGGAGATAGGTCCGCACGAAATGCCTCCGTTGGGGGGCCGGCAAGGCCCCGCCGCCGCTATTGGCAGGTGGTCACGTTCGTGACCTCGACCACGGCTTCCCGTACGTCGCAGGCGAGCTTGCGCGGCAGGTCGCCGGTTTCGGTGCAATTGCCCATGCCGTTGTAGGCCCAGATCGACCCGGTCATGCCCGTGCCGGGGCGGTCGGCGGGGCAGCGCGCCTCGAAATGCACCGTGATGCAGTTGGCCACCTTGGGCTGCACGCCGGGCCGGATGCCGATGACCGAGGGCAGCCCCCCCTTGGCGGGGCATTGCGCGGCTTGCAGGCGTATGGCGCGGCGCTCGGCCGCGAGATGGTCCAGCAGCGCCTGGGTCCGGCGTTCCTGTTCCTGGCGGGCGAGTTCCGCTTTCCTGCGGGTTTCTTCCTCGCGCTGTTTTTCCCTGGCCAGCCTGGCCTGTTCCGCGGTACGGGCTTCCTCGGCCTTGCGCTGTTCTTCCTGCTTGCGCCCGGCTTCCTGCCGACGCTGGGTTTCCTGGGCGCTCGTTGATGCCGCCGCCACGGTCCTCTGCGGCGAGGAAGGGGCCGCGGCCGCCGCGGCGCGGGCCTGTGCCGCCGCGGCGTTGGCCGCCATGATCCGGTCGGCGTGCGCGGCGGCTTCGCGGTCGCGCTGCTGTTTCTGTTGTTCGATCTGCCGCAGCTTCTGGTTCAGGTCCCGTTCGAAGTCGCGCGACTGCTGCGCCATGCGCAGGTTGCTCTGGTTGGCCTGCTGGAAGCCGCTGGCCAGGCCGCTCAGGATGGCGTTGGTCGTGGCCTGGGATTCGGCCGCCCGCTCGGCGGCGCGGCGCTGGGCATGGATGCGGTCTTGTTCGCGCTCGACTTTCTGGCGCTCGCGGTTTTCCATCGCCGAGGCCAGGCGCTCGCGGGTCACGGGAAGATAGATATGGTTCCCGGTCGAGGGCGAGTCATCGTCCGGTCCCTGCGCCCGGCTCATGATCCGGATGGAGTCGCCGCGGTTGATGTAGATGTCGAGATAGTCGCCGTTGTAGGTGAAGATGTTCTCCGTTCCCGTGAACCGGTGGACCAGGCGGTCATCCGCCGACAGCGTCAGTTGCCTGCTTTCGAAGGAACCCGCGGGCCGGTTCGGCATGCTCAGTACGCGGAATGCCCGGGGATCCGTCCTGGAAGGGGCCTGAAAGACTTCTCGGCCGGGGTTCGATCCGTCGGGCAGGCTGTACTGGAAAACCAGGTTGCCCGCGTCGTCCTTGTCGATTTTCAACAGCGTGATGCGGCTGACGAAGGTCTGCCCCACGCTTTGTTCCCAGACGCCGAACGGCGAGGCGGCGCGCAACTGCTGGTAGGGGGAGGCCGGGTCCAGGCTGACGGGGATCGTGCCGCCGTCGGGCAGGGTATACACGTCGCGGCGCAGCGGCTTGGGCCTCATGTGGAACGAGGCGGCCGATGCGCGATAGGAAAAATGCGCGGCAGCGTCGGCCAGCGACAGTTGCAGATCGTTCAGCGAGCCGTTGAGGACTTTCATGCGTCCGTTTTCGTCGAAGCGGACGGTCGCCTGGTCGTCGCTGAACATGCCGGATTGCTCGATCAGCATGTGGTAGGTGCCCGGCTGGGCCGCGGGGCGCACGAGGAGCCGGATCGCGCTGGAGTCCAGCAGGCCATTGGCCGTGTAGAGCCTGATGGCGAGCGCGCCCTGGGCCGGTTCCGCCATCACCTGCAGCCAGTCGCCATCGTCGTTGACGTACAGGTGGCCGACATAGGGCTGCAGAAAGCCCCACTGGATCTGTTGGAAGGCCGCTTGGGCCGTCGCCATGGCCTGGGAGGATCGGGCGGTGTCGGCGGGGTCCACCGTGGCGCAACTGGCGAGCGTCGCGCACAGCGCGGATGCGAGCAGGAGTTTTCTCATGTCGTGGGTCTGTTGTCGTTGTCGTGGCGCCGAAGCGCCTGGTTCCGGCTGCCCGGTTCGCGCAAGCGCGCATCCTAGGGTACGAAGGGTGGGCGCGCATCACCCGATCCTGTGAAAGGCGCTGGTACCATAACGGCATGGACCCTACGTTTCCCGTCTCCCTTTCCCACCGCCTGGGCCTGTACATGCGCCTCGTGCGCCTGGACAAGCCGATCGGCATCCTGCTGCTGATCTGGCCCACGCTATGGGCCCTGTGGGCCGCCAGCAAGGGCGGACCGTCGCTGTACCTGGTGTTCGCCTTCGTGACGGGTACGGTGCTGATGCGTTCGGCCGGCTGCGGCATCAACGATTATTTCGACCGCGACGTCGATCGGCACGTCGAGCGCACGCGCGACCGGGTGCTGACATCGGGCCTGATCTCGGGCCGCGAGGCGCTGGGCGTGACGCTGGCGCTGACGCTGCTGGCGCTGCTGCTGATCCTGCCCATGAACCACCTGGTCTGGGCCCTGTCCGTGGTGGCGGTGTTCCTGTCGGTCACCTATCCCAAGTTCAAGCGCTTCTTCGCCATTCCCCAGGCCTATCTGGGCATCGCCTTCGGCTTCGGCATTCCCATGGCCTACGCGGCGGTGCTCGAGACCGTGCCGCTGGAAGGCTGGGTCATGCTGGCCGCCAACATTTTCTGGGCGATCGCCTACGACACCGAATACGCCATGGTGGACCGGCCCGACGACCTCAAGCTCGGCCTGCGGACCTCCGCCGTTACTTTCGGCAAGTGGGACGTGGCCGCGGTGGGCGTGTGCTACGCGGCGACCCTGGCGCTGCTGGGCGTGGTCGGCGCCATGCTGGACTACGGATGGGCCTATGCGGCGGGCCTGGCGGGAGCGGCCGCCATCGCCGTGCGCCACCTGTGGTGGATACGCCACCGCGAGCGCGCGGCGTGTTTCCGCGCCTTCCTGCACAACACCTGGTTCGGTTTCTCGGTGTTCGCCGGCATTTTCGTGCAGACCACGCTGCTGGGCTAGGGCGGGGCGGATTGGCGGGGTGCCCGCCTATATAATCGTCGCTTTTCCCCCCGAAGCCATGTCGCCCATCGCCGACAACCTACGCGCCGTCCGTCACCGCATCGAGCACGCCGCCAAGGCCTGCGGCCGCGCGCCGGGCGAGGTGGCGCTGCTGGCGGTGTCCAAGACCTTTCCCGCCCAGGCGGTGCGCGAGGCCCACGCGGCCGGGCAGCGGGCCTTCGGCGAAAGCTACCTCCAGGAGGCCGTCGAGAAGCTGGCCGCGCTGGAAGACCTGCGGGGCGACACCGAATGGCACTTCATCGGTCCGCTGCAAAGCAACAAGGCCCGGCAGGTCGCCGCCTGTTTCGACTGGGTCCACAGTATCGATCGCCTCAAGATCGCCCAGCGCCTGTCCGATTTGCGGCCACCCGGCATGGCCGACCTCCAGTTGTGCATGCAGGTCAACATCGACGACCAGCCCACCAAGAGCGGCGTGGCGCCCGCCGAAGCGCTCGGGCTGGCGCGGGACATCGCCGCGCTGCCGCGCGTGCGCCTGCGCGGCCTGATGTGCATTCCGGCCCCTCAGCACGATCCTGTCCGCCAGCGGGCGGTCTTCGCCAGCCTGGCGGCGCTCATGCGGGACATGAACCGGGAAGGCCTCGGGCTGGATACCCTGTCCATGGGCATGTCGGACGACCTGGAAGCCGCCGTGGCGGCCGGGGCGTCCATCGTCCGGGTGGGCACCGCCATCTTCGGCGCCCGGGATTATTCGTCCTGACCGCGCGGCCGCAACGCATCCCAAGGAAACCTCAATGACCCAATCGCTTTCTATCGCATTCATCGGTGGCGGGAACATGGCCGCCGCGCTGATCTCCGGCCTGGCCGGCAAGTTCTGCCCCATGGGTAACATCCACGTCGTGGATCCCAGCGAGGCCTCCAGGCAGGCGTGGGCGGCGCGTGGCGCCACGGTCGCGGCGGCGCCCGACGAGACCTTGTCGCGCTGCGCGATCTGGGTCTACGCGGTCAAGCCCCAGGTCATGAAGGAGGTGGCGGCGGCGAGCCGGCCCTGGCTCAAGGACAGCCTGGTGATCAGCATCGCCGCCGGCATCCGGGCCGCCGACCTGGCGCGCTGGCTGGGGGCCGACGCGCAGCCGTGGCCGCGCGTCGTGCGCTGCATGCCCAATACGCCCGCGCTGATCGGGCAGGGCGTTACCGGCCTGGCCGCGCTCGACCGCGTGGGCGAGGCCGACCGGGCGCAGGCCCAGGCCGTGCTCGAGGCGGTGGGAAGCACCGTGTGGGTCTCGCGCGAGGCCGATCTGGACGGCGTGACCGCGCTGTCGGGCAGCGGGCCGGCCTATGTGTTCCTGTTCATCGAGGCCCTCATCGAAGGCGGCAAGGCCGTGGGGCTGGATGACGAGCAGTCGCGCGCGCTGGCGCTGGCCACGTTGTCCGGCGCCGCCGGCCTGGCGGCCGCGTCTTCCGAGCCGCCGTCGGTGCTGCGCGAGCGCGTGACCTCCAAGGGCGGCACCACGGCCGCCGCCCTGGATGTCCTGGCCCAGGCGAATTTCCGCCAGACCGTGGTCCGGGCCATGCAGGCTGCCGCCCATCGCGCGCAAGAGATGGGTGATGAGTTCGGAAGATAATCCCGCCGGCATCCAGTCGGTCGCGCGCCACCCGCCTTTCGTCCTGTTCTGGTTCGGCCGGGTCATGTCGACCCTGTCGTTCCAGATGCTGTCGGTGGCCGTGGGCTGGCAGGTCTACGAGATCACCGGCAGCGCCTTCGACCTGGGCCTGGTCGGACTGGCGCAATTCCTGCCCATGGTGCTGCTGACCTTCGTCGTGGGGCAGGTGGCCGATCGCTACGACCGGCGGGCCATCGCCAGCGTCTGCATGGTGGTGGAGTCGATCGCGGCCGGTCTCCTGGCCTTCGGTACATGGGAGGGCTGGCTCACGCGCGATGCCATCCTGGGACTGGTGGCGCTGGGCGGCGCCGCGCGCGCCTTCGAGTCGCCCACGATGGCGGCGCTGGTGCAGGGAGTGGTCCCCCGCGGCCTCATCCCCCAGGCCGCGGCCTGGTCCACCTCCGCCACCCAGACCGCGCAGATACTGGGGCCCGCGATGGGCGGGCTGTTGTACGGGTTCGGATCCATGGTCGCCTATGTGGTGGCCTGCGTGTTCTTCTTCGTCGGCGGCGGCCTGGTGGCGATGATACGGGCGGAACGCACCGTGTCCACCCGCGAGCCGGTCACGCTCAAGTCCGTGTTCTCGGGCATTGCCTTCATCCGCAGCCGCCCGGTCATATTGGGGACGCTGTCGCTGGACTTGTTCGCGGTGCTCCTGGGCGGCGCCACCGCGCTGCTGCCCATCTATGCGCGCGACATCCTCCAGACCGGGCCTTGGGGGCTGGGATTGTTGCGCACGGCGCCCGCCGTGGGGGCGCTGGCCATGTCGGTCTTCCTGGCCCACCACCCCATCCACCGCAACGTCGGTACCCTCCTGTTCTCGTCACTCGTGGTCTTCGGGCTTGCCACGGTCGTGTTCGGCCTGTCCTCGCACCTGATTGTCTCCATGGCGGCGCTGTTCGTGCTGGGGGCCTCGGACGTGGTCAGCGTGGTGATCCGCTTCACCCTGGTCCAGTTGCAGACCCCGCCCGAAATGCTGGGCCGCGTCAGCGCGGTGAACTCCTTGTTCGTCGGCACCTCCAATCAACTCGGCGAGTTCGAATCGGGCGTGACGGCCGCGCTGTTCGGCGTTGTGCCGGCGGTGCTGATCGGCGGCGCGGGCACGGTCGCGGTAGCCCTGCTGTGGATGGTATTGTTTCCCCAGTTGCGCCGCTTGAAGTCGTTGGAAGGCTAGCGGGTCCGATACTTGCGCATGCGCATGCGCATGCGCCCGCGGCCAGCACCGCGGCACCCGCCGTGCGTGCCAGCATCCCGGAGGTCGACCGCCATGTCTTTGCATCCCGTCCTGCAGGAAGTCACCGATCGCATTCTCGCGCGGGGCGGCGACCGCCGCGCGCAATGGCTGGAGGAAACCCGGGCCCGGGCCGGCGCGAAGGTCGAGCGCGGCCACCTGTCGTGTACCAATCTGGCGCATGGCTTCGCGGCCATGCCTGAGCGCGCGAAGCTCATGCTCAAGGTGCAGGAGCAGCCCAACGTGGCCATCGTATCGGCCTACAACGACATGCTGTCGGCCCACCAGCCGCTGGCCGATTTTCCCGCCTGGATCAAGGAGGCGGCGTTGGCGGCCGGCGCCACCGCGCAGTTCGCCGGCGGGGTGCCCGCCATGTGCGACGGCGTTACCCAGGGCCAGGCGGGCATGGAACTGTCGCTGTTCTCGCGCGATGTCATCGCGATGGCCACGGCCGTGGCCCTGTCCCACCAGATGTTCGACGCGGCGGTGTATCTGGGCGTGTGCGACAAGATCGTCCCGGGCCTGGTCATCGGCGCGCTGTCCTTCGGCCACCTGCCGGCCGTGTTCGTCCCGGCCGGCCCCATGACAACCGGCGTGGGCAACGACGAGAAGGCCAGGATCCGGCAGTCCTATGCCGAGGGCAAGGTCGGCCGGGCGGAACTGCTCGAAGCCGAGAGCCGCGCCTACCATGGGCCGGGTACCTGTACTTTCTACGGAACCGCCAATTCGAACCAGATGCTGATGGAGTTCATGGGGCTGCACCTGCCCGGAACGTCCTTCATCAATCCCCATACTCCGCTGCGCGAGGCGCTGACCCGAGCGGCGGCCAGGCAGGCCGTGTCGCTATGGCACGGCGGCGGGCGGTATACGCCCATCTGCGAGGTCCTGGATGAGAAGGCTTTCGTCAACGGCATCGTCGGGCTGATGGCCACTGGCGGCTCGACCAACCACACCCTGCACCTGGTGGCCATGGCGCGGGCCGCGGGCATAGAACTGAACTGGGACGATTTCCATGCCTTGTCCGAGGTGGTGCCGCTGCTGGCGCGCGTCTACCCGAACGGCAAGGCCGACGTGAACGAATTCCAGGCCGCGGGCGGGTTGCAGTTCGTCATCCGCCAGTTGCGGATGGGAGGGCTGCTGCACGAGGACGTCACCACGGTGGTGGGCAAGGGGCTGGCTGCCTATTGCCGCGAGCCTTATCTTCAGGATGGCAGGCTGGCCTGGCGGGACGGCGCCGAGGTCCCGGGGGACGACGCCATCGTGCGTCCGCTGGACCGTCCGTTCTCGCCCGACGGCGGGCTGCGGGTGCTGGCAGGCAACCTGGGCCGTTCCATCATCAAGATCTCGGCGGTCGCGCCCGAGCATCAGGTGGTGGAGGCGCCCGCGATCGTGTTCGACGAGCAGGACGATGTGCTGGCCGCCTTCCAGCGTGGCGAGCTGGAGCGGGATTTCGTCGCGGTGGTGCGCTGGCAGGGGCCGGCGGCCAACGGCATGCCCGAACTGCACAAGCTCACGCCCATGCTGTCCGTGCTGCAAGGAAGGGGATTCCATGTCGCGCTGGTGACCGACGGGCGCATGTCGGGCGCCTCGGGCAAGGTGCCCGCGGCCATTCACGTTACGCCTGAAGGCCTCAAGGGCGGCCCCATCGGCAGGGTGCGCACCGGTGACCGGGTCCGGCTGGATGCGAGGCGCGGCGTGCTGGAGGTGCTGGCGGACCTGGATGCCCGCCCGGCCGCGGCCGCCCCCGATCTGCGGCCGCATCGCCGCGGCGTGGGGCGCGACCTGTTCGGTCACATGCGGCGGGCGGTCAGCGCGGCGGAGGAGGGGGCCTGCACCTTGTTCGTCGACGAGGATTAGGCCCCAGGCCGCGGATCAGGCCGAGAAGAAGGCGAAGCGGACCAGGAACAGGATGGCGATCAACCAGGCCGCGGGGTGGATTTCACGGACGCGGCCGGTGCAGGCCTTGAGCACGACGTAGCTGATGAAGCCGAACGCGAGGCCGGTGGCGATCGAGTAGGTGAAGGGCATGGCCAGCGCGGTCAGCGCGGCGGGGATGGCTTCGGTGATGTCGTCCCACTTGACGTCGATCAGCTCGCGCATCATCAGGCCGGCCACGTACAGCAGCGCGGGCGCGGTGGCGTAGGCCGGGACCGAACCGGCCAGCGGCGAGATGAACAGCGCGGCCAGGAACAGCGCGCCGACCACCAGGGCAGTCAGGCCGGTACGGCCGCCGGCCTGGACGCCCGAGGCGCTTTCGACGTAGGCCGTGGTGCTGCTGGTGCCCAGCAGCGAGCCCGCGGTGATGGCGGTGCTGTCGGCCAGCAGGGCGCGGCCGATGCGGTTCTTGCCCTCGACCAGCAGGCCGGCGCGCTTGGCCACGCCCATCAGCGTGCCGGTGGCGTCGAACACCTCGACCAGCACGAACACCAGCACCACGTGCACGAAGCCCATGTGCAGCGCGCCCAGGATGTCCAGCTGCAGGAAGGTGGGCGCCAGGCTGGGAGGCGAGGAGAACACGCCGTGGAATTCATTGATGCCCAGCGCCATGCTGAGCACGGTGATGATCAGGATGCCCAGCAGGATGGCGCCGCGGACCTTCAGCGCGTCCAGGATGGCGATAATGAAAAAGCCGAGTATCGCCAGCAGCGGGGCGGGCTTGTGCAGGTCGCCCATCGTGATCAGGGTGGCGGGGCTGGCGACGACGATGCCGGAGCTGCTGAGCGCGATGATCGCCAGGAACAGGCCGATACCGGCCGCGATGGCGCTGCGCAGGGATGGCGCGATGCCGGCGATCAGCCAGCTTCGCACGCCGGTGATGGTCAGCAGGATGAAGATGACGCCCGAGATGAAGACCGCGCCCAGCGCCTGCTGCCAGGTGAAGCCCAGGGTGGCCACGACGGTGAAGGCGAAGAATGCGTTGAGCCCCATGCCTGGCGCCATGCCGATGGGATAGTTGGCGACGAACGCCATCATCAGCGAGCCGATCGCCGCCGCGATGCAGGTGGCGGCGAAAACGGCGCCCTTGTCCATGCCCGTGGTGGACAGGATCTGCGGGTTGACGAAAATGATGTAGGACATGGTCAGGAACGTGGTGATTCCCGCCAGCAGCTCGGTGCGAGCATTGGTGCCGTGTTCGTGGAGTTTGAATAGGCGCTCTAGCATGGTGGCTTCCAGGTGCGTGGACGATAGTGGGAAGCCATGCGAAAGCGCCCGGTCCGGCGCGCGCGGCCGTTGCGGCCCCCCCGATGGCCTGCCCCCCCAGGCGCATATTAGGGGTGGTTCATCAAAATGAAAAGCCAGGTCTGGGGGAACTTCGGGCGGCGCGCGGGCGTGCCGTCGCCTGCCAGCGGCGCGTGGTTCAGCGGTCGCCCTGTTTCTTGAGCTGGATGTCGTTCTTGACGTCCTGCACGCCATCGACGCCGCGCGCCACGCGTACGGCGGAATCGATCTGCGGGCTGTCGTCGGCCGTGCCGGCCAGATGCACGACGCCGTTGACCGTCTTGACCTTGATGCTCAGCGATTGCGTGGCTTGTTCCTTGAGCAGCGCCGCCTTGACCTTGGTGGTGATCACCGTGTCGCTGGCGAACTTGCCAGCCGACTCCTTGGCGGCCTGGCCGTCGCCCTGGGCCATGGCCATTGGCGTCGCGGCTGAGAAGGCTGCAATCATGGCGGCGATCATCAGGTTGCGTGTCCTCATCGATCTCTCCTTGAAAGCGGCCGGTCCCGCGGGCGGAGGTGGCCGATGGGTTCAACATACGGGGCCGGTCGGCCGGGTGTCAAAGCTGGCTGTATGCATTTGTAATCCCCGATGCCGGTCCAGGCAGGCTCCATGCGGAGCGTCCGTGCAAGCCGTCACGATTGCAAGGAATGCGTGGCACATGTAACGCGGCGACGCGGCCGATGCCCCGGGGCGCCTACAATGGGCGCTCTTCTGGAAATCCCATGTTCAGCTACCGCCACGCCTTCCACGCCGGCAATCATGCCGATGTGCTCAAACACCTCGTCCTCGTGCAGTTGCTGCGCTATTTCGCCGAGAAAGACGCGCCATATTGGTACATCGACACCCATGCCGGCGCCGGCGTCTACGCGCTGGATGGGGATTGGGCGGGCAAGAACGCCGAGTTCGAGACCGGCATCGCGCGCCTGTGGACGCGGGACGACCTGCCCGGCATCGTGGCGGAATACGTGGACGAGATCGCCGCGTTCAATCAGGATGACCTGCTGCGCCACTATCCCGGGTCGCCCTTCATCGCGGCGCAGGCGCTGCGCGAGCGGGACCGCCTGCGCCTGTTCGAACTGCATCCCACCGAGATCGACGTCCTGCGGCGCAATTGCCGCCATCTGGGCCGGGATATCGAGCGCCACACCATGGTCTACGCCGCGGACGGCTTCGATGGCGTGAAGGCATTGCTGCCGCCCCCGACGCGGCGCGGCATCGTGCTGATCGATCCTTCCTACGAGGACAAGCGCGACTACGCCCGGGTCCTTCACTGCCTGGAAGAGGGATTGAAGCGTTTCGCCACCGGCTGTTTCGCGGTCTGGTATCCGCAGGTGCAGCGGCTCGAATCGCAGCAACTCGCGGGGCGGCTGGCGCGCGTACCCGCGCGCCCCTGGCTGCACGTCAGCCTGACCGTGCGCAAGCCTTCGGGCGACGGGCTGGGCCTCTACGGCAGCGGCATGTTCATCGTCAATCCGCCATGGGTGCTGGAGGCGGCCCTGAAGGAAATCATGCCCTGGCTGACCGGCGTCCTGGCGCAGGACGCCGGTGCCACGTTCACCCTGGAAAGCCGGGAAGGCCAGGCCGCCACGCCCAGGTAAGACACTCCCGGCCATCCGCCGCGCCGAGTCCTCCGTGGAGGGGTCGGCGCTTTTTTTACGGTTGAATTCAATTGAATTCAGTTGAATTTAACTGAATTCAGGAATAGCATCGCCCACTTCGATACGCTGATTGAGGCCCCACCGCATGAGACTCGCCACCTTTACCGTCCCCGCCGAATCGTCCGCCGCCCGCGTCGGCGTGCTGTGCAAGGACAGCATGCTCGACCTGGCGCGCTGCGCGGCCGCCGTGGAGCCGGGGGAAGCCGCCTTCCCGCATTCCATGAGGGCGCTGCTGGAGGAAGGGGACGCCGGCCTGGCGCGCGCGCGGCGGCTGCTGGATGCGGCCTCGGGCGACGCCGCGCTGCGCGAGCGCCATGCCTATGCGCTTGACGATGTCCGGCTGCTGCCGCCCGTGCCCGATGCCGAAAAATTCCTGTGCGTGGGCAAGAACTACCGCACCCATCTCGAAGAACTCAAGCGCACCGATCTCATCAAGGAACTGCCGGAGGAACCGACCGGTTTCATCAAGCTCAACGCCTGCCTGGTCGGCCAGGATGCCGAGGTGGAGCGGCCGGTGGACGTGCCGCACCTGGACTACGAACCCGAACTGGTGTTCGTGATCGGCAAGCCCGCCTACCGCGCGCGCCGCGAGGATGCCTTCGACTACGTGGCCGGCATCACCATCCTGAACGACCTGACCTGCCGCGATACCCAGAAGCGCGAGGTCGCGTCGGGATCGCGCTTCTGGACGGCCAAGAACGCTCCGGGCTTCGGGCCGCTGGGGCCGTACATCATCACGATGGACGAGGTGCGCGACGCCTACGACATCTGGGTGACCTGCCGTGTCAACGGCGAAGAGCGGATGCGCGTCAATACCTCCGACCAGATCTGGAAGCTGCCGGACATCATCGAGCATTTCTCCAGGCTGCTGCCGCTCAAGCCCGGCGACATGTTCTCCACCGGCGCGCCCGGCGGCGTGGCGGTGGGCAAGCCCAATGCCGACGAGTTGTTCCTGAAGCCGGGGGACGTGGTCGAGTGCGCGTTCGAGGAGCCCGCCATGGCCTTGCGCACGCACATCGTGGCGGCGCGTTGAACCCTGCCGGGAACGATCAAGAACAACGCCTGGCGACTGTTTTCACTGGAGGAGATAGATCATGAAATGTGCAATCGATACGGCACGCCGCGCGGCCTGCACGGCGGCGGCCTTGCTGCCGTTGGCCCTGGTGCTGCCCGCCCAGGCCCAGGCTCAGGCGCAAGCCTTTCCGTCGCGGCCGGTGACCATCGTGGTGCCGTTCCCGCCGGGCGGCGGCGCGGATACCCTGGCGCGCCTGCTCGGCGCCCACCTGACCAAGGTCTGGAAGACCCAGGTGATCGTGGACAACCGGCCGGGTGCCAGCGGGCATATCGGCGCCAGCTTCGTGGCCCGGGCGCCGGCCGACGGCTATACGCTGATGATGAGTTCGACGGCATCGCTCGACAAGAAGAATGTCGGGCAGTTCGCGCCCATCTCGCTGGTGTCGGCCTCGGCCTACGTGGTGGTGGTCAACCCCCGCCTGGGCATCGGCACGATCAAGGAGCTGGTGGCCAAGGCGAAGGCTGAGCCCGGCAAGCTGACCTTTGGTTCGTCAGGCGTCGGCGCGGCCTCGCATTTGTCCGTGGAGTTGTTCAAGGAGGTGGCGGGCATCGAGATGATGCACGTGCCCTACAAGGGAACCGGCCAGGCGGTGACGGATCTGCTGGGCGGTACGTTGAGCCTGATGTTCGCGCCGGCGCAGACCGTGATGGGCTACGTCGATACGGGCCGCCTGAAAGCGCTCGCGGTGACGAGCGCCCAACGTTCCAAGGCGCTGCCCAACCTGCCCACGGTGGCCGAAGCGGGGGTGCCGGGTTATGCGGCCGTAGGCTGGTTCGGCCTGCTCGCACCGGTCGGCACGCCTGCCGCGGTGGTGGACAAGCTCAATACCGATGTGAACGCCGCACTGCGCGATCCCGATATCGTGCGGCAGATGATGGAGCATGGCGCCGAGCCCTCGCTGACGACCCCGGCGGAGTTCGGGACCTTCATCCGCGCGGAACTGGAGCAGTGGACCCGGTTGATCGACAAGCTGGGTATCGTCGTAGGCGGTTGAGCGCCACGGGGCTCAATCGGCTTGCCGATTGAGCAGATAGCTGACGCGGGCACGTTGTCCGCCGGTCAGGTGCCGGACCATGGCCGCGCGGGCGCCGTCGGTGTCGTGCGCGGCGATGCATTCGACCAGTTCCGCATGTTCGGCATACGCGTCCTGCAGCCGCTTGGGATTGGTGGCCGTGGCCGGTCCCAGCAGGATCATGGGCGTTTGCAGCGCACGCAGCGTGCTGATCACGTAGCGATTGTGCGCGGTGCGGTACAGCGCGTTGTGGAAGCGCCGGTTGTGGCGCTCGCGTTCGATGGGATCGTCCAGGACGGAGCGTTCGAACTCGAGCATTTCGCGCAATACGTCGATCTCGGCATCGGTGGCGTTCTTGGCCGCCATGCCGACCGCCGCCGGCTCGATGACGAAGCGCAGCGCATAAAGCTCGTTCACCATCTGATGGTCGAGTTCGGCGATCACGCGGCCGAGATAGGGCTGATGCACGATGAGGCCGTCGGTTTCGAGCCAGGCGATGGCTTCGCGCACCGGCGTGCGGCTGATGGCGAGCCGGTCGGCCAGGGCGTTCACGCTGACGCGGTCGCCCGGTTTGAGGACGCCGGTCTCGATGGCTTCCTGCAATTGCCGATAGGCGGCCTGGCCTAGAGATTCAGGCTTTTTTTCTGGAGTGTGTGGCATGGATTTCACCGCTCGACGAAGAGGTACGGGCAGGGCGGTCGTAATGGTGCCACGTTTCGCGATTGCAGGGGCTGGAGGAATCCCCGGGCGGGGCCCGGGGGAGTGGGGCCTCAGTCCGCGCGGATATTGTTGCTCCGGATGATGTTCCCCCACAGCGCGATCTCGCTTGCCACGTAGGTGGCGAAATCGCGGCTGCCGCGGAACTCCACCTGGACTCCTGTCTTGCGCATGACTTCGGCCACCGCCGGATCCGCCAGCGCGCGGCGGTTGGCGTCCTCCAGCTTCTGCACGACGGCCGCCGGCGTTCCCGCCGGCGCGAACACGCCGGCCCAGGTGGCCGACACCACCGAGGGATAGCCTTTCTCGGCGAAGGTCGGCACGTCGGGGAGGGCGAAGTGGCGGGCGGGAGCGGCGACCGCCAGCGCGCGAGTCTTGCCCGCGCGCAGGTTGGGCAGCGAGACCGCCACCGTGTCGAACATCATGGTGATGTTGCCGGCCAGGAGATCGAGCGAAGCCGGGGCGCCGCCCCGGTAGGGCACGTGCACGAGATCGACCTTCGCGGCCTGCTTGAACAGTTCCCCGGCCAGGTGCAGCGAGGTGCCGTTGCCTGCGGAACCGTAGGTCAGCTTGCCGGGCTCGCGCTTGGCCTGCGCGACCAGGTCCTCGACCGACCGGATGCTGGACGAGGCATTGACCGCCAGGACGTTCGGCACCGAACCCCAGTGGGCCACGGGAACGAAGTCCTTGACCGCGTCGTAGGGCATCTTGGCGTAGAGCGAGGGGTTGACGCCGTGCGTGGCCGAGGTGCCGACCAGCAGGGTATAGCCGGTGGGAGCCGCGCGGGCCACCTGTTCCGCGCCGATGTTGCCGCCCGCGCCGGGTTTGTTCTCGATCACCACGGGCTGGCCGAGTTCGCGGCTGAGCGCCGAACCTACCGCGCGGGCCATCTGATCGATGGCGCCGCCGGGGGCGAACGGAACGATGAGCTGGACCGGTCGGGCCGGGTAGTCCTGCGCGGCGGCGGCCAGCGGCCAGCCGACGGTGGCGGCCAGCGCGAGCATGCCGGTCCGTCGGGAGGAATGGAAAAAGGAAGTCATGCGGTCTCCTGGTCGTTGGTCTGTGGCGGTGCCACGCGGCGATCGTGTATGGGGAAAGGCCGGGTCGCCGGGGCCGGCGGGCCGGGTCAGCCCTGGGCTTCCTTCTTGGCTTCGTGCTCGGCGATGTTCGCCAGCAGTTCGGCGCCGCGGTTGGCCGCCGAGAGCCCCCGGAAGAGGAAGCACAGGCTGACGACCGCCTGCATTTCCTCCCAGGTGGCGCCGGCGCGGCGCGCGGCGATGCCGTGCAGGACGGCGGCATCGCTCAGGTCCATCAGCAGCATGCCGAACAGCATCAACTGCGCGGTTTTCACGTCGAAGCACTTCGGGTACATCGCGTGTTCGCGCATCTTCTCCTGCAGGTCAACCAGCTTGGGGTCGAGCGCGCCGGTCACCGCCAGGCGGGCTTCGATGCGGGGCGGGACGAAGCCGATCAGTTCCTGGTAGATGTCGGCACGCTCGTCCAGGGTCTGTTCGGTGTCGGCATAGGGGCCGATACGGGCGTCGACGGCGGCGCGATCAATACGTTTGGGCAGCATGGGAAAATCCTCCTGGTTGTCGATTTTCGTTTATATTTATTGAAATCGATTTTACAGTCAATATCGATTTTATGAGCGCCCCCGGTCCATGAGCACATCCCTGACCTCCCAACTGACCCAGTCGCTGCGCGACGAATTGCTGAACGGCACCTTCCGGCCGGGCCAGCCGTTGCGCCTGAACCAGCTCAGCCAGCAGCTCAATGTCAGCCTCAGTCCGCTGCGCGAGGCGCTTTCGCGGTTGGCGGCCGAGGGACTGGTGATCGCGCAGGACCAGCGCGGGTATCAGGTCGCGCCGGTCTCCGTGCGCAACCATCAGGAAATCACCGAGCTGCGCGTCATGCTGGAGCCGCATGCGCTGCGGATCTCCATGCAGCAGGGGGGCGAGGACTGGGAGGTCGCGGTGCTGGCGGCGCACCACCGCCTGCAGCAGGTGGAGAAACGGGCCGCCTCCGATTCCGAGGCGCTCCTGGAATGGGAAGTCCGCCACCGCGAGTTCCACCTGATGCTGATCGGCGGCGGCCAGATGCCCGTGCTGGCCCAGTTCTGCGAGAAGCTGCTCGCGTTCTCGGACCGCTACCGCCGCATCTTCCTGCGCGAGCGCCCGCTGGATCGCGATATTCCCGACGAGCACGAGGCCATCCTGCGCGCGACCCTGGATCGCGATGAGGCGCGGGCGAGCGAACTACTCGCGCAGCACATCGGACGCACCGCCGCCAACATCTCCATCCTGCTAGAACAGTGGGAGTCCGGCGCGGGCGACGCCGCCGCTTGATCGGTACGGCGGCCACCTGAAAAGAAAAAGGCCCGCGAGGCGAACCCCGCGGGCCTTCAACCGCCAACCCAGCAACGGACTCAGGCGGAGACTGCAACCGTTTCCGGCTCCTCGGCTTCCACCGACGAACGGATCAGATGGTCGAAGGCGCTGAGCGCGGCCTTCGCACCGTCGCCCGCGGCGATGATGATCTGCTTGTACGGCACGGTCGTCACGTCGCCCGCGGCGAACACGCCGGGCACCGAGGTCCGGCCCTTGGCATCGACCTCGATTTCCCCGTGCTTGCTCAGCGCCAGCGTGCCCTTGAGCCATTCGGTATTGGGCACCAGCCCGATCTGCACGAAGACGCCTTCGAGTTCGATGTGGCGCTCTTCGCCCGACTGCCGGTCCTTGTACTTCAGGCCGTTCACCTTCTTGCCGTCGCCGGTGATCTCGGTAGTCTGCGCCTGGGTGATGACCGTGACGTTGGGCAGGCTGTTGAGCTTGCGCTGCAGCACGGCATCGGCGCGCAGTTCGGGGGCGAATTCAAGCAGGGTCACGTGCTCGACCAAGCCCGCCAGGTCGATCGCCGCTTCCACGCCCGAGTTGCCGCCGCCGATGACGGACACGCGCTTGCCCTTGAACAGTGGGCCATCGCAGTGCGGGCAGTACGCCACGCCTTGGTTGCGGTACTGGCGTTCGCCCGGCACGTTCACTTCCCGCCAGCGGGCGCCGGTGGCCAGGATGACGGAGCGGCCCTTGAGCACGCCGCCGTTGGCCAGCTTGACCTCGATCAGCTTCGCGCCCGGCACCAGGGCCTCGGCGCGCTGCACGTTCATGATGTCCACGTCGTAGGCCTTGACGTGTTCTTCCAGCGCGGTCGCGAACTTGGGTCCTTCGGTCTCCTTGACGGAGATGAAGTTCTCGATCGCCAGCGTGTCCAGGACCTGGCCGCCGAAGCGCTCGGCCACGACGCCGGTACGGATGCCCTTGCGCGCGGCGTAGATGGCCGCGGCGGCGCCCGCGGGGCCGCCGCCGACGATCAGCACGTCGTACGGTTCGCGCGCATTGAGCTTTTCGGCGTCGCGCTGGCCGGCATTGCTGTCGAGCTTGGCGAGGAACTCCTCGACGCTCATGCGCCCCTGGCCGAACACTTCGCCGTTCAGGTAGACCGTGGGCACGGCCATGACCTGGCGCTTCTCGACTTCGTCCTCGAACAGCGCGCCGTCGATCGTGACCTGGCGGATGCGCGGGTTCAGCAGCGACATCACGTTCAGCGCCTGGACGACCTCGGGGCAGTTCTGGCAGGACAGCGACACATAGGTCTCGAACGAGAAGTCGCCATCCAGGTTCTTGATCTGCTCGATCACGTCGGCATCGAGCTTGATCGGGTGGCCGCCGACCTGGAGCAGGGCCAGGACCAGCGACGTGAATTCATGGCCCAGGGGAATGGCGGCAAAGCGGATGCCGATGTTTTCGCCGGGACGGTTGATGGTGAAGGAGGGCTTGCGCTCGTCGTCGTCGCGTCGCTCGATCAGCGTGATGCGTTCCGACAGGCCGGCGATTTCCTTCAGGAGTTCAGCGAGCTCGCGAGACTTGTCGCCGTCGTCGAGGGACGCGACGATCTCGATCGGCTGCGTGATTTTTTCCAGGTAGGCCTGCAACTGGGTCTTGAGATTGGCGTCCAGCATATATCGCTCCCTTTGCTCCGTATCTTGTGTTCTCGGATGGCGCCCGGGCCGCTTGTGGCGCCCCGGGCGGTACTGCTTTTGTTTCTGCTACTGCCGCTGCGTGCTGATTAGATCTTGCCGACCAGGTCCAGCGAAGGAGCCAGCGTCTTCTCGCCTTCCTTCCACTTGGCGGGGCAGACTTCGCCCGGGTGGTTGGCCACGTAGATGGCGGCCTTGACCTTGCGCAGCAGTTCCTTGGCGTCGCGGCCGATGCCTTCGGCGGTCACTTCGACGGCCTGGATCACGCCTTGCGGGTCGATGATGAAGGTGCCGCGGTCGGCCAGGCCCTGGCCTTCACGCAGGACTTCGAAGTTCTGGGTGACTTGCCAGGTGGGGTCGCCGATCATCGTGTACTTGATCTTGCCGATGGCGGGCGAGGTGTCGTGCCAGGCCTTGTGCGAGAAATGGGTGTCGGTCGAGACCGAGTACACCTCGACGCCCAGTTTCTGGAATTCGGCGTAGTTGTCGGCCAGGTCTTCCAGCTCGGTCGGGCACACGAAGGTGAAGTCGGCCGGATAGAACACCACCACGGCCCACTTGCCCTTCAGGGTCTGGTCGGTGACTTCGACGAACTTGCCTTCCTTGAGGGCAGTCGCTTTGAACGGCTTGACCTGAGTATTGACTAGAGACATTGCGGTTTCCTCTCTTGCTGGGTTGAAAAGACGTATATGAATGGTATACGTCACTGGTTAATTGATCAAATTGATTGATTCAATGAAGTTGATCGTAAAATGCTATCGATCATCGTAGGGGATGGATGCTTCAGGAACATGTCGAACAGGGGAGGCACCTGGCTTGCGTGACGTTTCCCCGCCGCCCCCGGCCGGCGCCAGCTGGAACAGGATATGGGGCCGAACCGCCCGCTTACAAGCGATGTCGCAGTTAGCCGTGCCTGGCGGGGAGACGCAGGAACGGCATGTGCCGGGCCGCCGGGCCGGTGGCCTCCAGCATGCGCTCGAGCCATTGGGCGACGACGTCGCCTTCCGCCAGGACGGGAAAATCGCTGACGCAGCGGGCCCACTGGAAGCCGCCGAAAACGATGTAGTCGGCATAGGCCGGAGCGTCGCCGCACAGGAAAGGCTGGGCCTTGAGCACCAGCCGCAGCGGCATCAGGCCGGCCCGGAATTCCTCGACGCGGGTATCGCGGTCGGCGCAGACCGCGGACAGCGGCATGCCCATGCGTTGCTCGCGGCTGGCGTGGAAGTAGGACAGGTCGCCTTCGTGCAGCGCGGCGGGGATATCGACCAGCACCAGGCGCGTGAGACCGGGCAGTTGCACGGAGTCGGCCCAACTGTTGACGAATCTGGCCAGGGCCTGCGCCTGCGGTCCGCCGAACAGCGAGGGCGCATCGGGATAGGCCGCTTCGAGATACAGCGCGATCTGCCAGGAGTCGGATACCACCTGCTCACCGTCGACCAGCACGGGCACGCGGCCCTGCCCCGAGAACGCGAGCTTGTCCTTCTCCGTGAAGCGCCACGGCACGGTTTCCACCTCCAGGCCCTTGTGCGCCAGCGCCAGCCGCGCGCGCCAGCAATAGGGGCTGAAGCGGAAGTCGGGGTTGGCGCCGGCAAGGTCGTACAGGAGTCTGGCCATCGGTCGGGTCTCGGATTGGTAGCGGGACGAGCGACAACTATACCTTTCATCCCGATGCCGGGAGCTTCGCCACGACCCTGCCGAGGGCCCTAGAACAAGCCCGGCTGGCGGCGGCCCTCGCGCGATGCCAGCCGTACGCCTTCGTGTTCGAGCAGCCAGATCTTCCGGTGCAGCCCGCCGCCGTAGCCGGTCAGGCTGGCGTTGGCGCCGATGACACGATGGCAGGGGACCACGATGCTGACGGGATTCGCGCCGTTGGCCAGTCCGACCGCGCGGACTGCCTTGGGCCGGCCGATGCGCCGGGCGAGTTCGGAATAGCTGATGGTCTGCCCCACGGGAATGCGCCGGAGTTCGCGCCAGACGTCGCGTTGGAAGGCGGTGCCGGCGGTGGCGACTTCCAGGCCGTCGATGGCCGGCAACTCGCCCCCCATGTAGGCCTCCAACTGCCGCCGTGCCTCGCTGGGCGCGCCGCGCTCGCGCAGCGCGTAGCCCTGCCTGCCGTAATGGTGTCCCAGCAGTTCGTGCATGCGAGGCTGGTAATCTTCCCAGTCGACCGCGCGCAGGCGGCCGTCCTCGTCAGTCAGGATGAGCATCTGCCCCACGGGCGTGGGGCGGTATTCCACAAGAAGGGTCAGGGGGGTCATGAGGGATGGCGGGCGGTTCGCAACAGCGCCTCGCGTAGCACGATTGCATGATTGTGATCGGGATCCTTCGCGCCATACAGCAAGGTGATCGGGTGATCCCCGGCGTCGCGCAGCAGGTCCGACAGTCCCTGCCGCTGCGCATCGCCCTTGAGCTCGGCCGCGTAGCGCAGGTGGAATTCGGCCCAGCGTTCGGGCAGGTGGCCGAACCAGCGCCGCAGCTCGGGGCTGGGCGCGAGGTCTTTGGGCCAGGCGTCGTAGACCAGGTCCTCGCGGCGGATCCCGCGGGGCCACAGCCGGTCCACCAGGACCCGGTAGCGGCCCGCCGCGACGGCCGCATGGTCATAGACCCGGTGCAATTCGATGTCAGGTTTCATCGTCCATGCCTTTCAAGCCAGGCGCCCGTCGCGGAAATCGCTCAGCGCCTGGAAAATTTCCTGCTGGTCGTTCATGACGAACGGTCCGTATTGCGCGATGGGTTCGCGCAGCGGATGCCCCGCGATCAGCAGCGCGCGGGCCGGCCCGCCGTGCGCGGCCAGGACGACGCCGTCCGTGTCGGGGGCGTTGGCCAGGATGGCCATGCGGCCGGCCTCGACCGAGGTGGCGCCGATCACGACGCTGCCGCGATACACATAGACGAAGGCATTGTGGCCGGCGGGCAGGCGCTGCGCAAACTGCGTTTGCGCCGGCAGGTGCACGTCGAGGTAATACGGCTCGGTCGCCGGCCGGGCCACCGCGCCTTCGACGCCATGGCTGCGCCCGGCGATGACCGTCGCCTCGACGCCGGAGGCGGTCGTGGCGCGGGGCAGGTCCGCGGCCTGGAAGTCGCGGTACCACGGCGCCGACATCTTGTCGCGCGCGGGCAGGTTCAGCCACAGCTGGAAGCCCTCCATGACGCCCTGGTCCTGCTGCGGGAGTTCGGAGTGGATCACCCCTCGGCCCGCGGTCATCCATTGCACGCCGCCGTTTTCCAGCAGGCCTTCGTGGCCGGCGCTGTCCCGGTGTCGCATGCGGCCCGCGATCATGTAGGTGATGGTCTCGAAGCCGCGGTGCGGGTGATCCGGAAAGCCGGCGATGTAGTCATCGGGGTTGTCGGTGCCGAATGCGTCCAGCATCAGGAACGGATCCAGGCGGCGCTGCAGGTGCTGGTCGATGACCCGGGTGAGCTTGACGCCGGCCCCGTCGGACGTGGCCCGGCCGGCGACGATGCGTTCGATGTCGCGGGGGTGGCTGACCGTCTCGGAGGTGGCTGCCGGGAGCGTGGACATATCGGTCTCCTTTGGAAGGAGGCGCCTGTGCTCTGGTCGCGTCTCCAGGGCTTTCCAGCATAGACCCAAGTCGGCTGCCGGGGCAAAGCGGGACAGGGTTGGCGGGCACTTCGTCTGTCACGGCCGTGCGCTTGCTCTTCCTTTCGTGCCCGTCGATAATAAATGCAACAAATTGATAAATCAGCAACGGGGGGTATCGAATTGATTCGAGTTCGTGATTTCTCAGAATGGCGAGGCATTGGCAACGCATTGCCGGTCCGTGGCATTGCCGGGGGACTCGCGGCGGTAGTGCTGGCCGCGCTGGCGGCCTGTGGCGGCGATGGGGCCGTGCCGCCGCCGGTCGATCCCCTGCAGCCGTACCGTGACCAGGTCGTCAATTGGCGGGCCTGCGATCCCGAAACCCTGGGCGGCGAATCTCCCGCTTATTTCACCCTGAAGGACCGCCTGAGCTGCGCGACCGTACGCGTACCGCTCGACTACTCGAACCCCGGGAAAGGCGACGCCGTCGTGGCCGTCTCCCGCGTGGCGGCGGGCGAGCGGTCGCAGCGGCTGGGCTCGATCCTGATCAATCCGGGCGGCCCTGGCGGCGACGGCCTGGCCTGGTCGTTGAACCTGGCGGCGCTGTGGGGCGGCGCCAGCGAGTCCACCACGACGGGACAGCAGTTGCGCACGATCGCCCAGCGCTACGACATGATCGGCTTCTCGCCGCGCGGGGTCGGCGCCAGCAGCCGCATGTACTGCGGCACGAGCGGGCTGCTCAGGCCCGAGCACCATAGTTCGGACCGCAGCGAGGCCAATGTCGCGGCCATGCTTTTCAATGCCAATGCGCTGGGCGACGCCTGCCTGCGCAATCCGCTGGTCAAGTACATCAACACCGACGCCACGGTCCGCGACATGGACCTGATCCGCGGACTGCTCGGCGACGCCAAGTTCAACTACGTCGGCATTTCCTACGGAACCTGGCTGGGTGCCTGGTATGCGTCCCTGTTCCCCGAACGGGTCGGGCGCATGGTGCTGGACAGCTCGATGGATGTCACCGGCAACATCGACGTCAACGTCGTGATGCAGCCCATGGCCATGCAGCGCGTCCTGGACGAGTTCATTGCGCCCTTCGCGGCCCGCCATCCGGACCGTTTCGGGATAGGCACCAACGCGGCCGACATCGCGAAGGTCTATCGCGCGTTGCCCGAGCCCATGCGGGTGGCGTTCGGCCAGCAGGCGAATCTGCACTCGATCCTCAGCAAGACCAACCGCGTCGCCAAGGGCGCGCAGCTCGTCGCCGCCGCGCGCGGCATGAACCAGGTCCTGATCGACAACCCCGCCAGCATCCGCGATTTCTCGGTGCTGGACGCGAAATTGATGGAGTACGAGTTCGTGCCGGACTCCTTCGGCGACGATATCGAGATACGGGGGCTGGCCCAGGCCATGCTCCAGCCGTATCTCCAAGCCTACGAACCGACGGCCGCGCCGGTCGAGTTCGGCACGTTCAACTCCGTGTTCAACACCGTGGTGTGCAACGACACGGCCGCCACGAGCGCCGACCCGCAATACTGGGTGAGATTGGGCAACGAGATGGCGGCCAGCTATCCCTACGAGGGCGGTTCGGTCACCCGCAGCCTGTGCGCGACCTGGGGCGGGCCTTCGGTTTCCAAGCCGCCGGTGTCGCGCGCCGGAGCGTCGGCGCCCATCCTGATGCTGCAGACCGAGTTCGATGCCCAGACCGCGACCGAAGGCGCCCGCCGCTCCTTCGATGCGCTGCCGCAGGCGCACCTGGTCCTGGTCACTGGCTCTTACTCGCATGGCGTGGTACCGGAAAGCGATGCCTGCGTGGATGCGACGATCGGTGCCTATTTCGCCAACGGCGTGGTGCCGGGGCGCAGCAGCACGTGCGTGGCGCCGCCGCTGCCCTACGAGGGACCGACCCTGGCCGTTCGCATGGCCAAGACCGGCGTTGCCGAGACGGACGCGGCCGCCCAGGCACGCGAGGCCCTGCGCACGCGCCTGGACGCGATTTCCGCCTCTGGCGCGAGGTTCTAGGCAGCGGGGCGCGGCCTGCGCCCGTCCCAGCCGCCTGGCTTTTGCCCAGGCGGTTTTTTTTCGCCCCCGCGATATCTAGGGCTTGCAGGGAAAGGCTTCCCCCAGCGCGTTCACCAGGATCACCACGGCAGGCAGTCCATGATCCTGCGGCCGGCTGGCCAGCCGCTGCTGGAAGAGTTCGACCGTGCGCCCGGTGGATACGTTGCCCGGGGCACAGAACGGCAGCGGGGTCTTGGTGGCCATGGATTGGACGCGCATGCCGTCGATCGCGCCCATCACGAAGGCGGAACAGCCCAGCGAAGCCTCGCCGCTGGCGCCCGGGGCGCATTGTTCGTTCCAGAAGGCGCCGGTCCAGGGTTCGGCGGCGAAAGCAGGCTGGGCCGCCAGGGCGGCCAGGGACAGCAGGGGGGCGAAGCGTTTCATGGCGATCCTGGGAGCGCGGATTCGGGGGAATGGGTCATTTGCCGCAGCTTTCGCGGACCTTGTCGACGTCGATCTTGCGCGCTTCCATGACACGCACGAGCTGCGCCGTGGCGGTCAGGCAGGCGTTGCCGGCGGGCGCGGCGACGGGCGGGGGAGCGCTTGGCGAGCCAGGCAGCGGCGCAAGCAAGGGCGCCGGAGCGGGGGCCTGGATGACCGACTGCGCGCGGGCGTCGCAGTAGTCTGCCTTCAGGTCGTCGTTGCTCATGGCTTTCAATTCATCGTTGCTGCGTGGCGCGCAGGCGGCGATGGCATTGTGGGCGGCGAACAGGCCGGCGGCGATCAGGGCGAGTCTCGGGAGTAGCGTCATGGCTGCAAGGGGTAGTCGCGATCCTGGAACGGGAGGCCTGGAGGCCGCCGCGTCGCGGCCCGCCTTGGCATGCCGGATAGTATATGAGTCTTCCATGGGGACGTCGTCCCCGTCGATTGCCTTGGAAAACCATGTTCATCCGTTCATACCGGGCCGCCGACGAAGCGGCCATGCTCGCTTTGTGGCAGGCCTGCGGCCTGATCCGCCCCTGGAACGACCCCCGCAAGGATATCCAGCGCAAACTGGCCGTGCAGCCCGAGCTGTTCCTGGTCGGAGAGTCCGCGGGCGAGCCGGTCGCCTCGGCCATGGTGGGGTTCGACGGGCATCGGGGCTGGGTGTACTACCTGGCGGTGCGTCCCGATCATCAGCGGCGCGGCCATGGCAGGCGGCTGATGACCCACGCCGAACAGCTCCTGGTCGAGCGGGGCTGCCCGAAGATCAACCTGCTTGTGCGCACCGCGAACGGGGCGGTGGTCGATTTCTATCGATCCCTGGGGTATGCGCAGGATGAGGCGGTCAGTCTGGGCAAGCGGCTGATTCCCGATCTGTGACGGCCAATGCCCGCCCGATGGCTATTATCACGACAATCCTCCCAAAAACCGGCGAACCGGGTGTGAACACGTTTCCATTGCGCGAGGAATTGTTTTTGATTCTTTGCAATCTGGCGTCGAACACGGGCCGGCGCGGAAAAGAAAAACCCCGTGGACGGGAAATCCACGGGGTTTGTCAGGGGAGTTGGTGGAGCCGGCGGGAATTGAACCCGCGTCCGAAAGCCCTCTACAGACAGTTCTACATGTGTAGTCGGTTTATTTGGATTTAACCGTGTACTTAGCCAATCGACAGGCCGGCACACAGCGATTCACGTAGTTTAAGCATGAACCGTGTGACCCCAGTTCATACCGATTCCTTGTAAATGACGCTGCTGCAGTTCAAGATCGGCTGCTTCGGGGGTTATGGCCCTAGACAGGGATCCTTAGGAAAGTTGCCTCTCCTCTGCCCGACCCAAGGACAGATCGGTGCAGCGGCTCACCGCTTAAGCGGCGAGTTCGAAACGCTCGTCGTTAGTGGCGTTTATTTGCGTTCCAGTGGTTTAACGAGCTTACTGGTGCTCGACATGCCCTGTGCTGCTTCGTGACCCCCGTCGAAACCGGTACGGCCCCTTGGAAGGATTGTATCCCATATGGCGGCAAGGCAGCGGGTTTTCAAGGGGAGGGCCGTCAGCGCTCCCGCCGCGACCTTCAGGCCGGCCGCAGGCGCCGTATCGCGGGCAGCAGGTCCGGGACCGAGGCCACGACCGTGTCCGCTCCCCAGGCTTCCACCGGCACGCCGTCGCCGCAATAGCCATAGGCGGTCGCGATGGTCTTCATGCCCGCCGCCTTGCCGGCGACGATGTCGCGCTGGTCGTCGCCCACGTAAAGGCAGGACTGCGGCGCCACGCCGACTTCCCGCGCGGCGTGCAGCAGCGGCTCGGGGTGCGGTTTCGAATGGGCGGTGGTGTCGCCGCAGACGACCACGGCACTATGCTGTTCGAGCGCCAGGTGGCGCACCAGCGGCGTGGTGAACCGGGTGACCTTGTTGGTGACGATGCCCCATGTCCAGCCTTCCTGGACGAGGTTGGCCAGCAGGTCTTCCACGCCGGGGAAAAGAACGGTGTGCACGGCGATGTTGGCCGCGTAGTCATCCAGGAACTGCTGCTTGCACGCCTCGTATTCGGGGGAGTCGGGCGTGAGCCCCAGGGCCACGCCCAGCAGGCCGCGCGCGCCATGCGAGGCCATGGGGCGCAGTTGTTCATAGGGCAGGGCGGGCAGGCCGCGGCGCAGGCGTTGCTGATTGGCCGCCGCCGCCAGGTCGGGGGCGGTATCGGCCAGGGTGCCGTCGAAATCGAAAAGAACCAGCGGTTTCATGAGCGTATCGTGGCCACCATGTAATTGACGCTGCTGTCGCCACTCAGTTTGTAGATTTTCGTCAAGGGGTTGTATTCCAGTCCCTTGATGGCGGCCGCTTCCAGGCCGGCGTGCCGGGCTGCGCTCAGCAGTTCGCTGGGACGGATGAAGTGGTCGTAGCTGTGCGTACCCCGCGGCACCAGCCCCAATATGTATTCGGCGCCCAGGATGGCGAAGGTAAACGATTTCAAATTGCGATTCAGCGTCGAGAAAAAGACACGGCCGCCGGGTTTGACCAGCGCGGCGCAGGCATGAATCACCGATTCCGGATCCGGCACGTGTTCCAGTAATTCCATGCAGGTCACGATATCGAAAGCGGCGGGCTGATCGGCGGCAAGCTGTTCCACGCTGATATTGCGGTATTCCACTTTCACGCCGCTTTCCAGGCTGTGCAGTTTCGCGACTTTCAGCGATTTTTCAGCCAGGTCGATGCCGGTGACCGTTGCTCCGCGCGCCGCCATGCTTTCGGCGAGTATGCCGCCGCCGCATCCGACGTCCAGCACGGACTTGTTGCCCAGTCCGCCCGCCATCTGGCTGATCCACTCCAGGCGCAGGGGGTTGATGGCGTGCAGCGGCTTGAATTCGCTTTCAGGGTCCCACCAGCGCGAGGCCAGGGCGCTGAACTTGGCCAGTTCGGCCGCATCGGCGTTGACGGGCCGGGGTTCCTGGGCGGTGGTCGTCATGACGGGCTCCATGTGACGGCAAAAAATGCCCCTTGCTTGCCGCTGAGCGGCCGCGCTGCCCCGAGAGGGGGCACAGCCTGGCGACAAAAAAACAAACCCCGCAAGGCGGGGTTTCAGCCGGCGGTACCCCGAAGGATACCGCCGGAATCCAGCTGTCAGGCAGTGGATTTACTTGTTGCGCGTACCCACGACTTCGACTTCCACGCGGCGGTTCTTGGCGCGGCCGGCGGCGGTCTTGTTGTCGGCGATGGGCTGCTTCTTGCCCTTGCCTTCGGTGTAGACGCGGTTGGCTTCGATGCCCTTGCTGACCAGATAGGCCTTGACGGCTTCGGCACGACGGACCGACAGGCGCTGGTTGTAGGCGTCGGTGCCGATCGAGTCGGTGTGGCCGACGGCGATCACGACTTCAAGGTTGATGCCGCGGATCTGGTTGACCAGCTCGTCCAGCTTGACCTTGGCTTCGGGCTTGACGACGGACTTGTCGAAGTCGAAGAAGGCGTCGGCCGAGTAGGTGACCTTCTGGCTGACCGGAACCGGTACGGGAGCCGGCGCCGGAGCGGGGGCAGGAGCCGGCGCAGGAGGCGGAGCAACGGCGGGAGCAGCGACCTTCAGCGCGCCATCGCAGGACGGATCGGCGGTGGCGGGGGTCCAGAACCCATTGCGCCAGCACAGGCCGTCAGCGCTTTTGACTTGCACGCCGAACGCGGATTGCCAGTTGTCGTTGACCTTAGCGGTTTGAGCAGAGGCCACGCCCGAGGCCGTCACGGCAGCGAAGGCGAGCGCCAGAGAGATTCCAACTTTGGAGCGTTTGTTCATGTTTCTCCTCTTAGCTTGAAATGAAACTCGCAGCGAACCCCCGCCGCAACATGGATATACATGCCCAGTATAGCATTGCGGTTGTTGTCCCATGCCACTCACTCCTGGGATAAGTAAGTGTTTGTGCCAGAAATCACACCCGTTGCACGAAGGCGCCACTGCGATATCCGCGACATTATCCTTTCGAGATTGATTTTTGACGCTGAATTGGTGAGTTGTAGCTTTTTCGCAACTGACTGGCCATTCACCCAGACTTCGTCCACATCCTCTCTTCCCGCCGCGTAGACCACGTGGGAAACCGGGTCGAATACCGGCGCCAGCCGGGCGGAATCGAGCCGGATCGCCACCAGGTCCGCGTACTTGCCCACCGCGATCGAGCCGATCTCGCCGTCCCATCCCAGGGCCTTCGCGCCGCCCAGGGTGGCCGCATGCAGGGCCTGGTGCGCGGGCAGCGCCCGCGCATCGCCGCTGGCGCCTTTGGCCAGCAGGGCCGCCAGGCGAAGTTCCGACAGCATGTCGAGGCGGTTGTTGCTGGCGGCACCGTCGGTGCCGATGCCGAGGTTGACGCCGGCCTCGAGCAGCCGGGCCGTGGGCGCGAAGCCGCTGGCCAGCTTGAGGTTGGAGGCCGGGCAATGGGCCAGGCTGACGCCGTGGGCGGCCAGGAGCGCGATGTCGTCCGTGTCCAGGTGGACGCCGTGGACGGCCACCAGCCGGGGGGAAAGCAGCCCCAGGTGCGCCAGGCGTTCGGTGGGCCGCATGCCGTGCATGGCCAGCGCTTCCTGCACTTCCTCGCGGGTCTCGTGCAGGTGGATGGTGATGCCCAGGTCGGCCTCCTCGGCCATCGCGGCCAGGCGGCGCAGCATGTCGTCGCCCACGGTGTAGGGGGCGTGGGGGGCCAGCATGAAGCGCAGCCCCGCTTCGCCGCGGTGCCGCTCGTGGGCCGCCAGGGCCTGGGCGAGCAACTGTTCGGCGGGCAGGGCGCCGGGGATCTCGAATACCGTGCCGCCCACCGCCGCGCGGATTCCCACCGCCAGGGCGGCGCGGGCGATCTCGTCGGGGTGGAAGTACATGTCGGCGCAGCAGGTGGTGCCACCGGCCAGCATCTCGGAAAAGGCGAGGACGCTGCCGTCGTAGACGAAGTCGGCCGACATCAGCTTGCGCTCGAGGGGCCAGATGCGCTCGCGCAGCCAGGTCATGAGCGGCAGGTCGTCGCCGGCGCCGCGCAGCAGGCTCATGGCCGCGTGGGTGTGCAGGTTGACGAAGCCGGGCAGCAGGGCGCAGCCGGGCAGGGGCCGTTCGGCGGCGCCGGGGTGGCGGCCTCGCAGTGCGTCGTGCGGGGCGATGTCGGCGATCCTGCCGTCGCGCACGGCGATGCCGTGGCCGGCCAGGACCAGCTGGCCGGGTTCGATGGGGATCAGCCAGTCGGGAAGCAGCAGGGTGGTCGGGGCCATGGACGAGTCGGGTGGCGGGCGGGCCCTAAGCATAACGCCAGGCCGGGGTGATAAACTCCCAAGCTTCGCCCGCCGTTCGTTCGCAAGCCGTTTTGCCCTCGCGAAATAGCCTTGCGAGCGGGATGCGACAACACCTCTTGAAGCAGCTTGCCCATGGATTCCTTCGCCAAGGAAACACTACCGATCTCTCTTGAAGAGGAAATGCGCCGCAGCTACCTGGATTACGCGATGAGCGTGATCGTCGGCCGCGCGCTTCCCGACGTGAGGGACGGTCTGAAGCCCGTGCACCGGCGCGTGCTGTTCGCGATGCACGAACTCAACAACGACTGGAACCGGGCGTACAAGAAATCGGCCCGTATCGTCGGCGATGTCATCGGTAAGTACCACCCGCACGGCGACCAGGCGGTCTACGACACCATCGTGCGCATGGCGCAGCCCTTCTCGCTGCGCTACATGCTGGTCGACGGGCAGGGCAACTTCGGCTCGGTCGACGGCGACGGCGCGGCAGCCATGCGCTACACCGAAATCCGCCTGGCCAAGATCGCGCACGAACTGCTGGCCGACATCGACCAGGAAACGGTGGACTTCGGGCCCAACTACGACGGCAGCGAGAAAGAGCCGCTGCTGCTGCCCGCCCGCCTGCCCAACCTGCTGGTCAACGGCAGCTCGGGCATCGCCGTGGGCATGGCCACCAACATCCCCCCGCACAACCTGGCCGAGGTCGTCGACGGCTGCCTGTACTGCCTGCGCAATCCCGAGTGCACGGTGGATGAACTGATCGAGATCATCCCGGCGCCGGACTTTCCCACGGGCGGCATCATCTACGGCATGTCCGGCGTGCGCGAAGGCTATCGCACCGGCCGCGGGCGCGTGGTGATGCGGGCCAAGACCCATTTCGAGGACGTCGAGAAAGGCGGCCGCCAGGCCATCGTGGTCGACGAGATCCCGTACCAGGTCAACAAGCGTTCGCTGCTCGAGCGCATCGCCGAGCTGGTCAACGAAAAGAAGATCGAGGGCATCTCCGACATCCGCGACGAGTCCGACAAGGACGGCATGCGCGTCGTGATCGAACTCAAGCGCGGCGAAGTGCCGGAGGTCGTGCTCAACAACCTCTACAAGAATACCCAGCTGCAGGACACCTTCGGGATGAACCTGGTGGCGCTGGTGGAAGGCCAGCCGCGCCTGCTGAACCTGAAGCTGATGGTGGAGTATTTCCTCGCGCACCGGCGCGAGGTCGTGACCCGCCGCACCGTGTTCCAGCTGCGCAAGGCGCGCGAGCGCGGGCACGTGCTCGAAGGCCTGGCGGTGGCGCTGGCCAATATCGACGACTTCATCGCCATCATCAAGGCGGCGCCGACGCCGCCCATCGCCCGCCAGGAGCTGATGGCCCGCACGTGGGACTCCTCGCTGGTGCGCGAGATGCTGACGCGCGCCGAGGCCGACACGGCCGGCGGCCGCGGCGCCTACCGTCCCGAGGGCCTGCCGGAGGACTATGGCATGCAGGGCGACGGCCTGTATCGCCTGAGCGATACGCAGGCCCAGGAAATCCTGAACATGCGCCTGCAGCGCCTGACCGGCCTGGAGCAGGACAAGATCGTGGGCGAGTACAAGGACGTGATGGCCACCATCGCCGACCTGCTCGACATCCTGGCCAAGCCCGAGCGCGTGACGGTCATCATCGGCGACGAACTGTCGGCCATCAAGGCCGAGTTCGGCACCGACACGAAGGACATCCGCCGTTCGCAGATCGAGCTGAACGCGACCGAGCTGGACACCGAGGACCTCATCACGCCCACCGACATGGTGGTGACGTTGTCCCATTCGGGCTACATCAAGAGCCAGCCGCTGTCCGAGTACCGGGCGCAGAAGCGTGGCGGACGGGGCAAGCAGGCCACGGCCACGAAGGAAGACGACTGGATCGACCAGCTCTTCATCGCCAATACGCACGACTCCATCCTGTGCTTCAGCAACCGCGGCCGGGTGTACTGGCTGAAGGTCTGGGAAGTGCCGCAGGGCACCCGCAATTCGCGTGGCCGGCCCATCGTCAACATGTTCCCGCTGTCGGATGGCGAGAAGGTCACGGTGGTGCTGACCGTCAAGGCGTACAGCGAAGACCACTACATCTTCATGGCCACCGCCAAGGGCACGGTCAAGAAAACGCCGCTGTCCGAGTTCTCCAACCCGCGCAAGGCCGGGATCATCGCGGTGGACCTGGACGAAGGCGACTACCTGATCGGCGCCTCGCTGACCGACGGCACGCATGACGTGATGCTGTTCTCCGATGCCGGCAAGGCCGTGCGCTTCGACGAGAACGACGTGCGTCCCATGGGCCGCACCGCCCGCGGCGTGCGCGGCATGATGCTGGAAGAGTCGCACACGGTGATTTCGCTGCTGGTGGCCGAGAACGAGACGCAGAGCGTGCTGACCGCGACCGAGCACGGCTATGGCAAGCGCACGCCCATCGGCGAATACACCCGCCATGGCCGGGGCACCAAGGGCATGATCGCCATCCAGACCTCCGAGCGCAACGGCAAGGTCGTGGGCGCCGTGCTGGTGGATCCCGCCGACGAGATCATGCTGATCACCACCGGCGGCGTGCTGGTGCGCACGCGCGTCAGCGAGATCCGCGAAATGGGCCGGGCCACGCAGGGCGTCACGCTCATCAACGTCGACGAGGGCACGCATCTGTCGGGTGTGCAGCGCGTGGTCGAGTCCGATACCGAGGAGCCTGAAGGCAACGGCACCGACGCCGAGCCCGAGGCCCCGTCTTCCAGCGAGGCCGAATAAGGCGGCTGCCATGAATCGACCCTACAACTTCTCGGCCGGTCCGGCCGTACTTCCCGAGGCCGTGCTGCAGCAGGCGGCGGCCGAGATGCTGGATTGGCACGGCAGCGGCATGTCCGTGATGGAGATGAGCCATCGCGGCAAGCACTTCGAGCAGATCTGCGACGAGGCCGAGGCCGACCTGCGCGAACTGCTCTCGGTGCCTGACGGCTATGCCGTGCTGTTCCTGCAGGGCGGGGGCCTGGGCGAGAACGCCATTGCTCCGATGAACCTGATCGGCCGCCGCGAGGCGCATGCTGCCGACTACGTGGTCAGCGGGTCGTGGTCGGTCAAGTCCTGCGCCGAAGCCCGGCGCTACGGCGACGTGGCGGTGGCCGCCACGTCCGAACAGTCCGCCGTCGTGGATGGCGCGCAGCAAGGTCCGTGGACCTACATGCCGGATCCCGCGTCCTGGCGGGTGCGTCCGCAGGCGAGCTACGTCCACCTGTGCAGCAACGAGACCATAGGCGGCGTCGAGTTCATGGACTGGCCGGACCTGGCCGCGCTGGGCGCGCCCGAGGCCGCGCTGACCGTGGATGCGTCCTCGCACATCCTGTCTCGGCCCATGGACGTGAGCCGGGCGGGACTGATCTATGCCGGCGCGCAGAAGAACATCGGGCCGGCCGGCCTGACCATCGTCATCGTCCGCAAGGACCTGCTCGGCCAGGCGCTGCCCATCTGCCCGTCGGCGTTCGACTACACCATCGTCGCCAAGGAGCGCTCGCGCTTCAACACGCCGCCCACCTACGCGATCTACATCGCCGGGCTGGTGTTCAAGTGGCTCAAGCAGCGGGGCGGCGTGGCGGCCATGGAGGCGGCCAACGTGGCCAAGGCCGGGCTGCTCTATGACTATCTCGACAGCACCGCGTTCTACCGCAATCCGGTGCACCGGCCGGTCCGGTCGCGCATGAACGTGCCGTTCATGCTGCGCGACGACGCGCTGAACGCGCCGTTCCTGCAGGCGGCCGAAGCCGCGCAGCTGTTGCAGCTCAAGGGGCACAAGAGCGTGGGCGGCATGCGCGCGTCCATCTACAACGCCATGTCCATCGAGGGCGTGCGCGCCCTGGTCGACTTCATGAAGGATTTCGAGCGCAGCCATGGATGACGATCTGCAAAAGAAGCTGACGCCGCTGCGCGAGCGCATCGACGCCATCGACGCACAGGTGCTCGAGCTTCTGTCCGAGCGCGCGCGCACGGCGCAGGCGGTGGGGATGGCCAAGGAGCACCATGCCGGCGCCGTGTTCCGGCCCGAGCGCGAGGCCCAGGTCATCCGGCGGCTGCAGGACCTCAACGGCGGTCCGCTGCCGGGCCAGGCGCTGTCGGCCATCTGGACCGAGATCATGTCGGCGTGCCGGGCGCTGGAGCAGCCCGCCCGCGTGGCTTATCTCGGACCCCAGGGAACGTATTCCGAGCTGGCCGTGCTGGCGCATTTCGGCCATGCGGTCGACGCGATTTCGTGCGGCACGATCGATGAAGTCTTCCGTTCGGTGGAGACCCGCCGCGCGGACTTCGGCATCGTCCCGCTGGAAAACTCCAACGAAGGCGCCGTCAACCGAACGCTGGACCTGCTCCTGTCCTCGCCGGTGAAGGTCCTGGGCGAACGCTCGGTGGCCGTGGTGCAATGCCTGATGACCCAGAGCGGCACGCTGGATGGCGTAAGCATCGTCCGTTCGCATCCGCAATCGCTGGCGCAGTGCCAGGGATGGCTGTCCGATCATCACCCCGAACTGGCCCGAGCCTCGGCGGCGAGCAATGCCGAGGCGGCCCGCCTGGCGTCCGAGGACCCGGCCGTCGCGGCCATCGCCAGCGAGCAGGCGGCGCAGCGCTGGGGGCTCAAGATCGTCGCGTCGGGCATCCAGGACGATCCGCACAACCGCACCCGTTTCCTGGCCATCGGCCATCTCGAGACCACGCCGTCGGGCCGCGACAAGACCAGCCTGATCCTGGCCGTGCCCAACGAAGCGGGCGCGGTCTACCGGATGCTGGCCCCGCTGGCCGAGAACGGCGTGTCGATGACCCGGTTCGAGTCCCGTCCGGCCCGCACGGGCCAGTGGGAATACTATTTCTACGTCGACATCGAAGGCCATCGCCAGGATCCCAAGGTGGCCAAGGCCCTGGTGGCGCTCCAGGCGCGCGTGGCCTTTTTCAAGGTGCTGGGGTCGTACCCGGTATCGGCTTGAGCGGAGACGTGCCCATGTCGCATCCGGATTCGGCGCGGAGAACCGCCGGTTCCCCGCGTCCGCTGGTGCCGGTGCTCGCGGTCGTGGGCGTGGGGCTGATCGGCGGTTCGTTCGCCGCCGCGCTGCGGCGGGCAGGGCAGGTCGGCGAGGTCTGGGGCGTCGGCCGCCAGGCGGCATCGCTCGAACAGGCGCGCAAGCTCGGCCTGATCGAGCGTGCGGTGTCGCTGGAAGAGGCCGCGCGCGCCGACCTGGTCCTGATGGCCGTGCCGGTGGGCGCGACGCGCTCGACGTTGGAGGGCCTGGCGCCGTACCTGGGGCCGGATACCATCGTGACCGACGCGGGCAGCACCAAGGCGGACGTGGTGCGCGCCGCGCGCGAGGCGCTGGGCGGCCGCATCGGCCAGTTCGTGCCGGGCCATCCCATCGCCGGCAGCGAGCAGAGCGGGCCGGCCGCCGCCTTTCCCGATCTGTACCGGGGCCGCACGGTCATCCTGACTCCGCTGGACGAGAATCCGCCCGCGGCCGTCGGGCTGGTCGAGCAGGCGTGGTCGACTTGCGGCGCCGAGATCCGGACCATGCGTCCGGACGAGCACGACACCGTGCTGGCGTCGGTCAGCCATGTGCCGCACCTGCTGGCCTTCGCCTATATGACCCAGGTCCTGGGTGCCGCCGATGCGGGCCTGCGGCTGGACCTGGCCGGCAGCGGATTCCGCGATTTCACCCGGATCGCCGGTGGTTCGCCCGATATGTGGCGCGACATCTTCCTGGCGAACCGCGATGCCATGATGCAGGAGACCGCCGCGGTGCGGCGGGCCCTGGATGCTTTCGAGCAGGCCATGCGCCAGGGCGATGCGGCGGGCCTGCAAGCCATGCTGGAGGCTGTGTCGACGTCCCGGCGCGCCTGGCGCGCGGGGCAGCCTTCCCCCGATACGAACGAATGACCGCCATGACCGATTCCCCCCGCCATCCGCCGTATCTCGACCTGGCCCCGGCGCGACACGCGCGGGGCGCCATCGATTTGCCGGGTTCCAAGAGCATTTCGAATCGCGTGCTGCTGCTGTCCGCGCTGGCCGAGGGCACGACCCGCCTGACCGGCTTGCTGGATTCGGACGATACCCAGGTCATGCTGGCCGCGCTGCGCAAGTTGGGAATAGCGGTCACGGCGGGCCAGCGCCCCGACGAAGTCCTGGTCGAGGGCGCGCGGCGTTTTCCGGTCGGCCAGGCCGACCTGTTCATGGGCAACGCGGGCACGGCCATCCGGCCGCTGACCGCGGCCCTGGCGATGATGGGCGGCCTCTACGTGTTGCATGGCGTGCCGCGCATGCACGAACGGCCCATCGGCGACCTGGTGGATGCGCTGCGCGGGCTGGGCGCGCGCGTGGCCTACCAGGGGCGCGAGGGCTATCCGCCGTTGTCCATCGGCTGGGGTGAACCGGACCTGTCCCGGCCGGTCAGGGTCAATGGATCGGTTTCCAGCCAGTTCCTCACGGCGCTCCTGCTGGCGGCCCCGCTGGCCACCCAGGCCACCGGCCGGTCTTTCGTGGTCGAGGTCGAGGGCGAACTGATTTCCAAGCCTTACGTCGAGATGACGCTGAACCTGATGCGCCGCTTCGGCGTGACGGTCGAGCGCGACGGCTGGCTGCGCTTCACCGTGCCCGCCCAGGCGGCCTACCGGTCGCCCGGCCACATGCCGGTCGAGGGCGATGCTTCGTCGGCGTCGTATTTCCTGGCCCTGGGCGCGATAGGCGGCGGGCCGGTCCGTGTGACGGGCGTCGGCCGCGACAGCATCCAGGGCGACGTGGCGTTCGCCGATACGCTGGCGGCGATGGGCGCCGAAGTCGAGATGGGGCCGGACTGGATAGAGACGCGGGGCGTCAAGGTGGCCGATGGCGGCCGCCTGAAGGCCTTCGACGCCGATTTCAACCTGATCCCGGATGCCGCCATGACGGCCGCGGTGCTGGCCCTGTATGCGGACGGGCCGTGCCGCCTGCGCAACATCGCGAGCTGGCGGGTCAAGGAAACGGACCGCATCCACGCGATGCAGACCGAGCTGGCCAAGCTGGGGGCGACCGTGGCGGCCACGCCGGACAGCCTGACCGTGACGCCTCCCGCCACCTGGACGCCGGCCGAGATCGGGACCTGGGACGACCATCGCATGGCCATGTGCTTCTCGCTTGCCGCGTTCGGTCCCGTGGGGGTGCGCATTCTGGATCCCGGCTGCGTGAGCAAGACTTTCCCCACGTATTTCGATGTCTACGCGGGGCTGGTGGGGGCTTGAGTCCGGGGCGTGCCGCCGGCGTGCCGGCCCCGGTCCCAGAACCTGTCGAAGAAGTAATGCACCACCGTGTTGACGGCCGGTTCGATGAAGGTCACCGCGCCGCTCAGCGCCACGCTGCCGGTAATAATGTAGGTGACGCTGAACGAGGTCACGACGTGCAGGCCACCGAAGGCTAGGGTCTTGGCCATCGCCGTCTTCCTTATTGATTGGTAATGAGAATCGTTATCGAATTTTGCGCCTGTCCGTGGATTGGCGCCAATTGATCGATTCGATGAAAACGATAGGTTTCCTGAATGAATGGTCCCCGTGTTCCCATGATTGCCATCGACGGGCCGACGGCCTCGGGCAAGGGCACCATCGCGGCGCGGGTGGCGGCCCGATTGGGCTGGCACCTGCTGGATAGCGGAGCGTTGTACCGCCTGACCGCGCTGGCCTGCCTTGAGCGGGGCATCGCCGCGGACGACGCCCAGGGCGCGGCGGCCGCGGCGGCCGCCCTGGACGTACGCTTCGTCGCCGATGGCGTCTCCATGGACGGGCGCGACGTCACCGCCGACATCCGCCGCGAGGAAGTCGGGAACCTGGCTTCGCAGGTGGCGGCGCTGGCGCCGGTCCGGGCCGCGCTGCTCGACCGCCAGCGCGCGTTCCGGTGCGCGCCGGGGCTGGTGGCCGATGGCCGGGACATGGGGACGGTTGTTTTTCCGGATGCCGACCTCAAGATATTCCTGGTTGCCAGCGCCGAGGCGAGAGCCCAGCGGCGCTATAAACAGTTGATCGAAAAGGGGTTTTCGGCTAACCTCTTAACCCTTTTGCGCGATCTGGAAGCGCGCGATGCGCGCGATACGCAACGGGTGAATGCGCCCTTGGCCGCCGCCCACGACGCCCTGGTGCTCGATTCCTCCCATCTCACCATCGACCAGACGGTCGAACAGGTAATGAGCTGGTGGGGCGAGCGCTCGGGCGCATCGCGTTCCTGATCGCAGTCGCAGCAAGCAGTACAGGCCCTCAGCAATGAGGTATTGCAACTCCACCGATTGGTGTGGTGTCAGGTCGAATGTCTCGGCCGCCCCCATGAGGTGCGTAACCCGGTAACACTCAACAATGTCTTCGGTTTCCCAAGCCCCTGCCGGCGAAGAAAGCTTTGCCGCCCTGTTCGAAGAAAGCATCAAGCGCCAGGAAATGAAGTCTGGCGAAGTCATCACCGCCGAGGTGGTGCGCATCGACCATAACTTCGTCGTGGTCAATGCCGGCCTGAAGTCCGAGGCCTTGATTCCGCTCGAGGAATTCCTCGACGACAAGGGCGAGCTCGAAGTCTCCGAAGGCGATTTCGTCTCGGTGGCCATCGACGCGCTCGAAAACGGCTACGGCGACACCGTGCTGTCGCGCGACCGCGCCAAGCGCCTGGCTGCCTGGCTGCAGCTCGAGAAGGCCCTGGAATCCGGCGACCTCGTCACCGGTACCATCACCGGCAAGGTCAAGGGTGGCCTGACCGTCATGACCAACGCGATCCGTGCCTTCCTGCCGGGTTCGCTGGTCGACCTGCGTCCCGTCAAGGACACCACCCCGTACGAAGGCAAGACCCTCGAATTCAAGGTCATCAAGCTCGATCGCAAGCGCAACAACGTCGTGCTGTCGCGCCGCGCCGTGCTCGAGGCCAACATGGGCGAAGAGCGCCAGAAGCTGCTCGAGACCCTGCACGAAGGCGCGATCGTCAACGGCGTCGTCAAGAACATCACCGACTACGGTGCGTTCGTCGACCTCGGCGGCATCGACGGCCTGCTGCACATCACCGACCTGGCGTGGCGCCGTGTGCGCCACCCCTCGGAAGTCCTGTCCGTCGGCCAGGAAATCCAGGCCAAGGTCCTCAAGTTCGACCAGGAAAAGAACCGCGTCTCGCTGGGCGTCAAGCAACTGGGCGAAGACCCGTGGGTGGGCCTGGCTCGCCGCTATCCGCAAGGCACCCGCCTGTTCGGCAAGGTCACCAACCTGACCGACTACGGCGCGTTCGTCGAAGTCGAAGCCGGCATCGAGGGCCTGGTCCACGTGTCCGAAATGGACTGGACCAACAAGAACGTCGATCCCAAGAAGGTTGTCACCCTGGGCGACGAAGTGGAAGTCATGGTGCTCGAGATCGACGAAGACCGTCGCCGCATCTCGCTGGGCATGAAGCAGTGCCGTCCCAACCCGTGGGAAGAGTTCTCGATCAACCACAAGCGTGGCGACAAGGTCCGCGGCGCCATCAAGTCGATCACCGACTTCGGCGTGTTCGTCGGCCTGCCCGGTGGCATCGACGGCCTGGTGCACCTGTCCGACCTGTCCTGGAGCGAAACCGGCGAAGAAGCCGTGCGCAACTTCAAGAAGGGCGACGAGGTCGAGGCCGTGGTGCTGGGCATCGACACCGAGAAGGAACGCATCTCGCTGGGCATCAAGCAGCTGGAAGGCGATCCGTTCAACAACTTCGTGGCTACCCATGACAAGGGCGCCGTCGTCCAGGGCACCGTGAAGTCGGTCGAGGCCAAGGGCGCGGTCGTGACCCTGTCGGTCGACGTCGAAGGCTATCTGCGCGCTTCCGAGATTTCTACGGGCCGCGTGGAAGACGCCACCACGGTGCTGAAGGCCGGCGACAACATCGACGCCATGATCCTGAACATCGACCGCAAGACGCGTTCGATCCAGCTCTCGATCAAGGCCAAGGACAGCGCCGAGACGGCCGATGCCATCCAGCGCATGTCCGATGCCAGCGCTTCGTCGGGTACGACCAACCTGGGCGCCCTGCTGAAGGCCAAGCTGGACCAGCGCGAGAACGGGTGATAGGCCCATCCCCTGCGCGCTGACGCGCGCCCCGTATGGTGAGCCCCCAGCCGCTACGCGGCAGCCCCCCGAGGGGGGGCCGGGGCCCGCCTTGGGGCGGCCCGGCGCCGGGCCCCGTAGGGGGCGGCACTGGCGGACCGGCGGAGCCGGATCCGCTGTGCCCCGGGAAGGGTTTGCCAGGTTGTCCGGTACGGCGTTCTAAGAGGTTTCATGAACTCAATGACGAAGTCCGAGTTGATCGCACGACTGGCGGCCCGGTATCCGCAACTGGTCGCCAAGGACGCTGACTACGCCGTCAAGACCATCCTCGATGCGATGGCCCAATCCCTCTCGGAGGGGCAGCGCATCGAGATCCGTGGTTTCGGCAGTTTTTCGTTGTCCAGGCGTCCGCCGCGTATCGGGCGCAATCCCAAGTCTGGCGAAAAGGTGCTGGTTCCCGAAAAGCGGGTTCCGCACTTCAAGGCAGGCAAGGAGTTGCGCGAGCGGGTCGACGCCCCGGTGCAAGAGCCCTCCGGGAACTGACCGGGCCGGCCTCCCCGGCCGCAGGCAAGCCCGATAACCCCGACAGTCCCAGACTGCCGGGGTTTTTTCATCTTGGGGGGTAGCGCCGCCGCGAAGTGGCAAGCGCGGGGGCGTTTTTCATATGGCCTCTTCCGCCAGCACGGTCTTTCGTTTCTTGACCACGGAAGGGTAGGCCGATATCACGATCAGCAGTCCCGCGGCGATCAGCAAGCCAAGAGAAAGCGGGCGTGAGTAGATGATGGACAGGTCGCCCTGGGACACCATCAATGCGCGCCTGAAGCTGTTTTCCAGCATCGGTCCCAGCACCATGCCCATCAGCAGGGGGACAGGCGAGACCGACAGCTTGATGAGCACGTAGCCGAGTATGCCGAACGCGCCCAGCAGGTAGATGTCGAATACCGAGGCCCGCACCGTGAAGGCGCCGACCGAGCAGAAAACCAGGATGACGGGGAACAGGATGCGGTACGGCACGCGCAGCATCTTGACCCAGATGCCGACCATGGGAAGATTCAGCACGACCAGCATCAGGTTGCCGATCCACATGGAGGCGATCAGGCCCCAGAAAACCGCGGGGTGGTTGGAAATGACCTGGGGGCCTGGCTGTATGTCCTGGATGATCATGGCGCCCAGCAGCAGGGCCATGATGGCGCTGCCTGGGATGCCCAGCGTCAGCAGCGAAATGAAATTGGTCTGCGCCGCGGCATTGTTGGCGGACTCGGGGCCGGCCACGCCTTCGATGGCGCCCTGTCCCAGTTCATCTTTGTAGCGGGACGCTTTTTTTTCCAGCGCGTAGCCGGCGAAAGATGCCATGGTCACGCCCGCGCCGGGCAGCGCGCCAAGCAGCGAGCCAATGGCCGTGCCCCGCGCAATGGCGGGAAGCATGCGGCGGATATCTTTTTTCCCTGGAATCAATTGCGTGACGTTGGCCAGCGTCGCATTCCTGTTGCGTTCACGGTTGTATTGCTCCAGGTTGATGGCGATTTCCGCTACGCCGAAGACGCCCATGGCAAGGGCGGTCAACTCGATGCCATCGTAAAGGTCGGAAATCTGTCCGGTGAAACGGTATTCGCCGGAATTGATGTCTGTGCCGACCAGGCTGAACAGCAGGCCCAGCACCATCAGGCCCAGCGACTTGTCGATGGTGTCCGAGGACAGGGCAATGGAACCGACCAGGCCAAGCACCATCAGCGAGAAATATTCGGCGGGCCCGAACAGGAAGGCGACCTCCGTCAGTGGCTCGGCCACCGTGGCGAGCAGCAGGACGCCGAAGCTGCCTGCGATGAACGAACCGATGGCTGCCGTGGCAAGCGCAACACCCGCGCGTCCCTGCCTGGCCATGGCATGGCCATCGATCATGGTGACGGCCGAGGAGGATTCCCCTGGAAGTTTCAGCAGGATGGCGGTCGTCGATCCGCCGTATTGCGCGCCGTAGTAGATGCTGGCCAGCAGGATCAAGGCTCCTGCCGGGGGCAGGCTATAGGTGATGGGAAGCAGCATGGCGACGGTCGAGATCGGCCCCAGGCCCGGCAGCAGCCCGATGAATGTTCCAATCAGGCAGCCAAGCAGCGCGTAGCCGACGTTCTGCCATGTCAGGGCGGTGGCGAATCCCAGCGCCAGATTGTCGAATAGATCCATGAAACCCTACAGTTGGAAGGCAGCGATCTGCGGCAGCACGGGGAAGGGAATGGAGAGCCCGTAGACGAAACCGCCGACATTGAGCGCCACCATGACCGCCGCATTGATGAGCGTGGTCTTCCAGGTGAACTCGTGGCTGGCCAGGCTGGCCAGTATGACCAGGAGCACCAGGGCGATGACGAGCCCCAGCGGCTGCAGCGCGAGACCGAACATGACGACCGATCCAACCATCCAGAACAGCGAGCGCAGGTTCCAGGACGCGAGCCTGACGCGCACGCCCCGGATCAGCACGGCGCGCAGGACGATCCAGGCGCCGATGGCTGCCAGCAGCATGCCCAGGATGAACGGGAAGTAGCCGGGGCCCATATAGGCCAGCGTGCCCATGTCGTACCGGCTGGCGGCGGCGGCGAAGCCGCCGCCGGCCAGGATGTACAGCAGGCCCAGGACGAAATCCGGCTGATTCCTGATGAATGAAGGCGCCATGACCGCGTCCTACAGCTTCAGGCCGGCTTTGCGGGCGACTTCGGCATACAGCTTGCTGTCATCCGCGATGGTCTGGTTGACGTCCGCGGGATTGGAGGCCGCCACGATGAAGCCCAGGTCCTCCAGCGAATTCTTGTTTTCCGGTTTCTGCAGGATGCCGGCGACTTCGCTGTAGATCTTCTGGATGATGGGAGCCGGCGTGCCGGCCGGCGCGACCAGGCCCTGCCAGCTTTGGAAGGCATAGCCCTTGATGCCGGCTTCCTGCAGCGTCGGGATGTCCGGCAGCGCCTTGGAGCGGAACGGCGTGGTGACGGCCAGTCCTTTCAGCTTCCCGGCGCGGATATTCTCCGTCGCGGCCGCCAGGGTAATGATCTGCGCATCGATATGCCCGCCGATCACGTCCAGCATGGCGGGGCCGCCGCCCAAGGACGGGATGACATTGATTTTCACCCCGGTCAATTGGGAAAGCAGTTCGACCGCCAGGTGCTGGTGGCTGTTCTTGGCACCGGAAAGAGCCAGGGATGTCTTGCCTTCGTTGGCCTTCAGGAATGCCAGGTACTCCTGGAAGTTGTTGACGCCAAGGTTGGGCCTGACCATGATGAGCAGCGGGTTGACCACGGCCTTGATGACGCCGGTCAGGTCTTTTCGCGGGTCATACGGCAATGTCCTGGATTGCTGGACGGCATCGATGGACAGGCCATCGCCGCCAAGCAGCAGCGTGTAGCCGTCGGGTTTTGCCTTCGCGACGGTGTTGGTGGCAATGGATCCGCCGCCGCCTGGCTGATTCTCGACAAGCGTACGGGTACCCCAGAGCGCATCGAGCTTCTGCCCGATCGTTCTGGCGAGTTTGTCGGCACTGCCACCGGGCGATGCGGAGACGAGAATGCGCAGATTCCTCGCGGGGAATCCATTCGCGGACTGCGCATGGCCGGACAACGGGAGGCCGACCAGGGACGAGGCGGCCGCCATCCCGGCGGCGCCTAGAAATTCACGGCGTTTCATGGGGAGCTCCAAGCTGGGTCTTATCGGACTGTCCGTGCGCCAAGCACGGTAAATGGGGCCTCGGCGCCCTTGCGCTGCAATTGAGCGACCAGCCCGACTTCCCAATCGAGGTATTCCTTGAATTTCTGGTTGCGAAGGGAAATGTCGGCATGGTCATAGGCGTTGAACCATGCGTATTCTTCGCCGCTCAGGTTGTTCTCGGCGCCGCTTTCGACAGGCAGGCCTGCTTCGAACCATGCACGGTTGCCGCCCAGCAGCGCTCTGGCCGCCAGGCCCCGGGCCTTGAGCCTGCGGGTCACGAGGTCGGCAAGGACGCCATCGGTGGAGGTAATGACCAGGGTCTTGCCGTCCGCAAGCCATTGCGGCGCGAAATGCTCGATACGTTCGGCGACGACGTAGCAGGCGGATGAAATGTGTGTTTTCGCATAAAGCCGTGCGGAGTCGACATCGATCACGACGATGTCGCCACGCGCTTGCTTTTGCACCGCTTCTTCCAGGGAAATCCACGCGGAAGGGCCGGTGTCCGGGTCCCTGAGGATATAGACCGGTTCGTCGCCTGTTTCCAGTTGCGCGGGTTGTTCCGGCAAGTGGAGATGGACATCGTACCGTCCCAGCTGAACCAGCCAGGCCGCAACGGTCGCCGCGCGTACGCCGTCCCAGTCGGCAATCACGATGCGTGCGCCCAGTGTGCCGATGTACTCGTCCGTGGCCTGGATCAATTGCCCTCCGGGAGCCCAGCGCCAGCCCGGGAGATGGCCCGCGCGATATTCTTCCCTGGTGCGGATGTCGAACAGGAAGGTGCTTCTGTCGGCGTCGTTGCGCCACTGCCCGAGCGTCTGGCCATCGACATGCGAAACGCCGGCCCGCTCCAGGAGTTTTCGGGCATGGTCTTGCGCCTGCCGCAGATGTTCCGGGGACGGCTCAGGCAGGATGGCGTGTTTTCCATGTGCCAGCGCATGGCCTTCGAGCAACCACGCCATGGTGCCGTCCTGGAGCGAGACGATGGGGTTGGGAACGCCCGCATCGATGAGGGTTTGCGCGCCGATGATGCTGCGGGTGCGGCCCGCGCAATTGACGACGACCGTTGTCTTGGGATCGGGCGCCAGTTCGCGGATGCGGTAGGGCAGTTCCGCGTTCGGCAGGTTGTAGGCGCCGGGAATGCTGAAATTGAAAAATTCTTCGGGCGTGCGGCCGTCGACGATGAGCAGGTCCTCGCCAGCCTGGATGCGATCGTGCAACTGGCGGGCGCTGATGTGCGGCGTGTTCGCTTCGACTTCGACGATCTCGCCGAATGCCTTGCTCGGGACATTTTCGCCGCTGAACACCTCGTGGCCCGAGCGTTCCCAGGCGTCGATGCCGCCATCCAGGATGGCGATGTTCGAATAGCCAAGCCGGTCGAGCAGCCGGGCCGCCTCGCTCGCGAGGAGGCCGCGATCATCCGTGACGACGATGCGGGCCTGCTGGCGCGGCACTTTCCGCCGGATCAACTGTTCCATGCGCCATAGCGGCACGGAAACCGCATAGAGGATGTGTCGCCGGGCGAACGCGCCCGTTTCCCGGACATCGATCAGGGCCAGTTCTTCCCTGTCCTGGAGCAGGCAAGCCAGCCGATCCGGATCGATGCGGCCGATTTCCCGGGCCTGGTGCCGTGTTTCTGCGATTGCGGGGTGATTCATGGATGGGCTCGTCGGAGTAGCACTGGTTCATCGAGCGGGCCAGTCTATATTTGCCGGGCAATCGGGCCTACGATTCTTCTTGCATGAATTTATGAGTTTGCTGGTCGGCCCGGCCCCAGGGGGCGGGGATCTGATCGGCCGCGCCGGAAGCGCTCGGGGGTAGGGTCATTTACAATCGCGGGATATTCCATTTCTCACCTGGAGCATAGCCATGCGATATCTCGTCTGGGCGCTGAGACTGGTCATCTTCGTGGTGGTCCTGTTGTTCGCGCTCAAGAATACCGACCGGGTGAACGTATATTTCTTCGCCGATCACCTGATCAGCGAAGTGCCGTTGATCGTGGTGATGCTGGCCAGTTTCGTGGCCGGGGCGGTGTTCGGCCTGCTGCTGACCGTGCCGGGCGTGATGCGCCGCCGGCGCGAGATCGCCTCGCTGCGGCGCGAGCTCGACCAGGCCCGGGCCGTGGGGCAGGGGGCTTCGTCCGCGGACGCGCCGCCTTCGCCCGACGTCATCCTGCCCGTGACCCCGTTGTAAGGCGTCCACGTGGATTTCGAACCCTGGTGGCTGATTGCCATTCCCTTGTTGTTCGGGCTGGGCTGGGTGGCCGCGCGCGTGGATATCCGGCAGATGTTGTCCGAGCACCGCAGCGTGCCCGATTCCTATTTCCGCGGGCTCAACTTCCTGCTGAACGAGCAGCACGATCGCGCCATCGATGCCTTCATCGAAGTGGCCAAGCTCGACCCCGAAACGATCGAGCTGCACTTTGCCCTGGGGAGCCTGTTCCGCCGCCGCGGCGAGATCGAGCGCGCCATCCGCGTGCACCAGAATCTGCTGCAGCGGGCCGATCTGCCGGACAGCCAGCGTGAGCAGGCCCTGCACGAGCTGGCTCAGGATTATCTGCGCGCGGGCATGCTGGACCGGGCCGAGGCGGCATTCGATCAGTTGAAAGGGACGCGATTCGCGCCCGACGCGCTGCGCGCGCTGATCCGCATCCACGAGACCGAGCGGGACTGGCCTCACGCGATCCAGGCCGTGCAGGCCTTGCAAGGGCTGATCGACGAGCCGGTACCGCAGGCCGTCCATTTCCATTGCGAGGAAGCCGCGGCGGCGCTGGCGGCCGGCAACACGGACGCCGCCCACGCCGCGCTGGACGCCGCCACGCACGCGTCGGCGCAGGCGCAACGGGGCAACGACACGGCTCCCCACGTGCGCATCGCGATGATGCGGGCCGACCTGGCCAAGCGCGAAGGCGACCTGCGGGCGCAGCGCCTGCACCTGGAGTCCGTGCTGTCCGCGCATCCTGAATATGCGGGCCTGGTGGCCGAGCAGTTTCTGGCCAACCACGAGGCGCGCGGCACGGCCAACGAGGGGCTGGAGAGGCTCGAGGCGCACTACGCGCGCTATCCCTCGCTGGACTTGTTCGATGCCATTTTCCAGGCGCTGCGCCGGCAGCGCGGCCTGGCCCAGGCCTGGAATTTCGCGCGCGGCGCCTTGCAGCGCAATCCGTCGCTGCTGGGGCTGGACCGGCTGCTGGAAGCGCAGGTGGCGGGCGACAAGGCGGCACAGGTCGAACCGGGGCAGCCGGCGGCGGCCAATGTGGTGACGCTGAACAATCCGCAGGCCGATGCCGCGTCGCCGTGGACGCCCGCGGACGACGCCGTGCTGATGCGCAGCCTGATACACACGCATACGCAGCGCCTGGATCGCTACGCCTGCCAGGCGTGCGGGTTCAAGGCCAAGCGGTTCCATTGGCAATGTCCGGGCTGCAATGCGTGGGAAACCTATGCGCCCAAACGATTGGAAGAATTGAATGCAGGATGAGGCCCCCCCCTGCGCGCTGACGCGCGCCCAGTATGGTGAGCCCCCAGCCGCTGCGCGGCAACCCCCCGAGGGGACCCGCCTTGGGGCGGCCCGGCGCCGGGTCCGCGGGGCGATGCGGATGGACCGGCGGAGCCGGATCCGCGGCGCCCTGGATCTGCGTGACGTTTTCTTGGTGTGTGGCAGTTCTTGGCTGACTGTCGGTTTGCCGTTTGGGAGCAACGCATGAGCGTGTCGGCGTTGGGGGTGTTTCCCTCGGATGAGCAGCGCGCGGCGGCGCGGGTGCTGGTGGTGGGGGATGTGATGCTGGACCGCTATTGGTTCGGCGAGGTGCATCGGATTTCGCCCGAGGCGCCGGTACCGGTGGTGCATGTGTCGCGCAGCGAGGACCGGCTGGGCGGGGCGGCCAACGTGGCGCGCAATGCGGCGACGCTGGGGGCGCACGTGACGCTGGTGGGCGTGGTGGGCGACGATGACTCGGGGCGCGCGATCGGGCGGCTGTGCGAGGGCGAAGGTGTGCGCGCGGATCTGGTGGCGGACCGGTCGGTGCCGACCACGATGAAGATGCGCGTGCTGGGCCGCCAGCAGCAGTTGCTGCGCGTGGATTTCGAACAACCGCCGTCGCCGGGCGTGCTGGCCGAACTGGCGGAGCGGGTGGCGGCGCACATCGCCGACCACGACGTGATCGTGCTGTCCGACTACGCCAAGGGCGTGCTGGACCAGGTGCAGGACCTGATCGCCCTGGCGCGCGCGCGCGGCTGCGTCGTACTGGTCGATCCCAAGGGCGATGACTACGGCCGCTATCGCGGCGCCACGCTGGTCACGCCCAACCAGTCCGAGATGCGGGAGGCGGTGGGACGCTGGCGCGACGAGGCGCAACTGGCCGAGCGCGCCCAGCACCTGCGCCAGGCGCTGGACCTGGAGGCCTTGCTGGTGACGCGGTCCGAGCTGGGCATGACGCTTTTCACGGCCGAGGGGCGCGACCACGTCGATGCCCTGGCGCGCGAGGTGTTCGACGTCTCGGGCGCCGGCGATACCGTGATCGCCACGCTCGCGGTCATGCGCGCCTCGGGGCTGGATCTGCATGCGGCCATGAGATGGGCCAACCTGGCGGGCAGCATCGTCGTCGGCAAGCTGGGAACATCCATCGTGACGCCGGACGAGTTGCGTGCCGGCCTGGCGATCTAGATTGAGGAATTTGCCATGATCATCGTAACGGGAGCCGCCGGCTTCATCGGCAGCAATCTGGTCAAGGGCCTGAATGCCCGGGGCGAGCGCGACATCATCGCGGTCGACGACCTGCTCGAAGGCGACAAATTCGTGAACCTGGTCGACGGCGAGATCGCCGACTACCTGGACAAGAACGAATTCCGCCGCCGTGTGGCGGACGGGGCCCTGCCCAAGGTGGACGCCATCCTGCACCAGGGCGCGTGCTCGGACACCACCGAGCGCAACGGCCAGTACATGATGGACAACAACTATCGCGTCACGCTGGAGCTGTTCGAGTATGCCCAGCGCGAACGGATTCCCTTCCTGTACGCCTCGTCGGCCGCCGTGTACGGCGCGGGCCCGGTCTATGCCGAGGACCTGCGCAACGAGAAGCCGCTGAACGTCTACGGCTATTCGAAGTTCCTGTTCGACCAGGTGCTGCGCCGCCGCCTGGGCTCGCTGACCGCGCCGGTGGTGGGGCTGCGCTATTTCAACGTCTATGGCCCGCGCGAGCAGCACAAGGGCAGGATGGCCTCGGTCGCCTTCCACAACATGAACCAGTTCCTGAAGGAAGGCCACGTGCGCCTGTTCGGCGGCTGGGATGGCTACGGCGACGGAGGGCAGCAGCGGGATTTCATCTCGGTCCATGATGTGGTGGACGTGAACCTGCATTTCCTGGGCCGCCCGGTGTCCGGGGTCTACAACTGCGGCACCGGCCGCGCCCAGCCTTTCAACGACGTGGCGGCCGCGGTGGTCAATACGCTGCGCGAGGAGCGCGGCGAGGCGCCGCTGCCGCTGGCCGACCTGGCGGCGCAGGGGTTGCTGCGCTACATCGAATTCCCCGAGGATCTCAAGGGCCGCTATCAGAGCTACACCCAGGCCGATACCACGCAGTTGCGCGCGGCCGGCTTCACCGCGCCGATGCGGGACGTGCAGGCTGGCGTTTCCGAATACGTCCGCGAACTGCGCGGCATGTCGAAGTAGGAACGGCCGGGCGTTGCTACGTATTTCCCCCCTTGGACAGCGGGCCGTTCGCGCCCGCTTCCGGGGCGGCTCCAGGAGCAAGCTTGCGATGACGCCGGACGGTGTCGCGGCGGCCGGCGCGGTCGCCGGCAACTTTCATCGGAGCCTAGCCATGAATCCCTTTCTCGATCCCACGCGCGCCGAGCCCGATCCCCGGCCCTACCGCCTGCGTGGCGCCCGGCGCTGCGCGGGAAGGCTGGCCGTCGTGGCGGGCCTCGGGCTGGCGGCCCTCGGCGGCGTCCAGGCCGCCAGCGTGGATGTGAACTCCGCCACGCCGGCACAACTGGAAGCCGTGCGGGGCATCGGTCCCAGGACCGCCGCCACCATCGTCCAGGAGCGCCGCCGGGGCGGTCCGTTCTCGTCGTTCGAGGATTTGTCCGGGCGCGTGCGCGGGCTGGGCGGAAAGCGGCTCCAGGGCCTGCGGGCCGCCGGGTTGTCCATCGGTCCGGCCAGCCGCGAGGCGCCGCCCATCCTGGTCAATATGCCTCCAGGGAGTAAGGGGAAAGGGAACTAAACCGGGGCGGCTGGATTATGATGGGGCGCATGAGAAGCTACCCGACCATCGAACAGACCATTGGCAACACGCCGCTGGTCCGGCTCCAGCGCATCCCGGGAGAAGGAAACGCCGCGCGCGGCAATGTCATTCTCGCGAAGCTGGAAGGCACCAATCCGGCCGGTTCGGTCAAGGATCGTCCGGCCCTGTCCATGATCGCCCGGGCCGAGGCCCGGGGCGAGATCAAGCCGGGCGATACCTTGATCGAGGCGACCAGCGGGAACACCGGCATCGCCCTGGCGCTGGTGGCCGCCATCCGCGGCTACCGCATGATCCTGATCATGCCGGACAACCTGTCGCTCGAACGCCGCGCGGCCATGACGGCCTATGGCGCCGAACTGATCCTGACGCCCGCCGCGCAGGGGGGAATGGAATATGCCCGTGACCTGGCCCTGCAGATGCAGGCCGAGGGCAAGGGCAGGGTGCTGGACCAATTCGCCAACCCTGACAATCCCCTGGCGCACGTCGAGACCACCGGGCCGGAAATCTGGCGCGATACCGACGGGCAGGTCACGCACTTTGTCAGCGCCATGGGCACCACCGGTACCATCGTAGGGGTGTCACGCTATCTGAAGAGCCGCAATGCGGCCGTCCAGGTGGTGGGCGCGCAGCCCGCGGAAGGCTCGCAGATTCCCGGCATACGCAAGTGGCCCGAGGCCTACCTGCCCAAGATCTACGATCCGTCGGCGGTGGACAGCCAGGAGTCCGTCACGCAGGCCGAGGCCGAAAGCATGGCCCGCCGGCTGGCGGCGGAAGAGGGCATCTTCGGCGGCATCTCGTCCGCCGGCGCGCTGGTGGCGGCGCTGCGCGTGGCCGAGACCGTCAGCAACGCCACCATCGTCTTCATCGTCTGCGATCGCGGCGACCGCTATTTGTCCACCGGCGTGTTCAACTGACCGACCCGGCTTGCCACCCGGTTGCGCCGTTCCAGTTCTACGGCCAGATCGGTGACCGAGGTGGCGTAGAAGTAGCTGCGGTTGTATTCGGTCAGGGCGAAGAAGTTGGGCGCGGCGACACGATATTCGGTCGTGCCCGTCGCGCCATCGTACAGGTCGATGACCGCCAGCGGCCATTGCATCCACGCGTCCGACATCCCCGCCACCTTGGGCGCCCGTGCGCCGGCGGCCTGCAACCGGGGCCAGTCGAGGGTTGGCTTGAGGCCGCCGTCGACCAGCGCGGCAGGGTCGCCCGGTAGCCCGATCGGGAGGAACACAGGCTGGTCGCGCTGCCACCCGTGCTCGACCAGGAAGTTGGCCACCGAGGCGATGGCATCGGCGGGGCTGGCCAGCAGGTCGATGCGGCCGTCGCCGTTGCCGTCCACCGCGAACTGGCGCAAGCTGCCGGGCATGAACTGCGGCAGGCCCATCGCGCCCGCGTACGACCCCTTCACGGCCAGCGGATCGGTGCCGGTTTCCTGGCACCAGACCAGGAATTGCGCCAGTTGCTCGCGGAAGAAGGCGCTGCGATCGCTGCGCGCCTGGGCCGGATAGTTGAAGGCCAGGGTCGCCAGGGCGTCGATGACGCGGAAGTTGCCGGTGACCCGGCCATAAAAGGTCTCGACACCGATGATGCTGACGATGATGGAGACGGGGACGCCGTAGCGGGCCTCGGCCCGCGCCAGGTCGCGCGCGTGTTCTTCCTGGAAGGCGACGCCTTCCTTGATACGCCGGCTTTCGATGAAGCGGGCGCGGTACCGGGGCCAGCTGCGGACAGTGGGCGAGGAAGGCGGCAGCACGAGCCGCGCGACGGTTTCCGAGTATTTCGCCTGGTCGAGCAGGGCGCCGACCCGGGCGGCGTCCAGCCCCCGGCCCGCCATGTCGGCCACGAAGGCGCGCCGGGCTTCGGCGACCGGCAAGGGGCCGGAGGGCGCGGGCACCGGGACCGGGACCGGGACCGCTACCGGCGCGGCGGGCGCCGGCGCGACCGGTTGCGTGATCGGGGCGGCGGGGCGCGGAGCGGCCTGCATGTCGGGGGCGGGCGGCATGCCCTGCATGGGGGCGGCGGCGGGGGGCGGGTGCGAGGCGCAGCCCCACAGGGCGAGCGCGGCGAGTCCGGCAGCGAAGGGGCCGCCGCGCGACCGGGCAAGAAAGCGGGAGGTCGAATTCACGCGTAAGATTTCCGGAAAAGCGATATCGATAGCGTGATGCTGCCGGCTGTTCGGCCGCTATGCAAGTCGGGCGCAGAATGGAAGCCATGGCTACGCTTTATTTCACGCATCCCGCGTGCAGGTTGCACGAGATGGGCGCAGGGCATCCTGAATGCCCGGCGCGGCTGGATGCGATTTCCGACCAGTTGCTCGCGTCGGGGGTGGCCGCGCACCTGGTCGAACGCGAGGCGCCGCGGGCCACGCAGGAATCGCTGCTGCGCGTCCATACGTCCGAATACCTGGAGTCGCTGGTCGAGCGCTCGCCGGTCCGAGGCTATGTCGAGCTCGACCCGGATACCTGCATGAATCCCCATACCTATACGGCGGCCCTGCACGCGGCGGGCGCCGCCATCGCGGCCGTGGACGCCGTGCTGGCGGGCGAGGGCGAGTCGGCGTTCTGCGCGGTGCGGCCTCCCGGCCACCATGCCTGCCCGGACCAGGCCATGGGTTTTTGCTTCCTGAGCAATGTGGCGATTGCCGCGCGCCATGCCATCGCGCACCACGGATTGGCGCGTGTCGCGGTCGTGGATTTCGACGTGCACCACGGCAACGGCACCGAGGCGGCGCTGGCGGGCGACGAACGCGTGCTGATGTGCGGTTTTTTCCAGCACCCGTTCTATCCTTTCAGTGGCGCCGCGCCCTGGGCCGGCAACATGCTGAACGAGCCCGTGCCCGCGTACACGGGGGGGGCGGCGATACGCGAGCTGGTCTCGGCCCGGTGGCTGCCCAGGTTGCGGCAATTCCGGCCGCAGCTCGTGCTGGTGTCGGCGGGCTTCGATGCGCACCGGGAGGACGATATCGGGCGCATGGGGCTGGTCGAATCGGACTTCGCCTGGATCACCGAGCAGCTCGTGCAACTGGCCGGCGAGCACGGCGCGGGGGTCGTCAGCTGCCTGGAGGGGGGCTACAACCTGTCGGCGCTGGGGCGCAGCGCCACGGCCCACATACGCGCGCTGGCGGGCATCTGAGTCCCATGCGCAGGTGCCGTCGGTATTTACCCGTATTCCAAACCTGGGAGAAGCAAATGTCGATTACCTATAATCGACAGGTTTCCCTGTGTTGGGACAGCGGTACCGAGCGTGTGCCCGGTTCTCCGCGCTTCCCCACGCCCGTTACCCAGGCGTAGCCGGTTTATCTACAACGAGGTTGCAGACGATGAAGGTGTTAGTGCCAGTCAAGCGAGTGGTGGACTACAACGTGAAGGTCCGGGTGAAGTCGGACCAGACGGGAGTGGACATCGCGAACGTGAAAATGTCGATGAACCCGTTCGACGAAATCGCCGTGGAAGAAGCGACGCGCCTGAAGGAAAAAGGCGTGGCCAGCGAAGTCCTGGCTGTGTCGTGCGGCGTCGCGCAGTGCCAGGAGACGCTGCGCACCGCGATGGCCATCGGCGCGGATCGCGCCATCCTGGTCGAGACGCAGGAAGAACTCCAGCCGCTGGCCGTGGCCAAGCTGCTGAAGGCGCTGGTCGACAAGGAGCAGCCGCAACTGGTGATCCTGGGCAAGCAGGCGATCGACGACGACGCGAACCAGACGGGCCAGATGCTGGCCGCGCTGCTGGACTGGCCGCAGGCCACCTTCGCGAGCAAGGTCGAGGTGGCGGACGGGAAGGCGACGGTCACGCGCGAAGTGGACGGCGGCCTGGAAACGGTGGCGCTGTCGCTGCCGGCCATCGTCACCACGGACTTGCGGCTGAACGAGCCGCGCTACGTGACGCTGCCCAACATCATGAAGGCCAAGAAGAAGCCGCTGGAAACCGTCAAGCCGGAAGACCTGGGCGTGGACGTGACGCCGCGCCTGAAGACGCTGAAAGTGGCCGAACCGCCGGCGCGCAAGGCCGGGGTGAAGGTGGCGGACGTGGCCGAGCTGGTGGGCAAACTCAAGAATGAAGCGAAGGTGGTGTGAAGATGGCGATACTGGTCGTAGCGGAACATGACAATGCGCACCTGCGCGCGGCGACGCTGAACACGATCACGGCGGCGCAGCGCCTGGGCGGCGACGTGCACGTGCTGGTCGCGGGCGCGGGGGTGGGCGGGGCGGCGCAGGCGGCCTCGCAGGTGGCGGGCGTGACCAAGGTATTGGCGGCCGACGGCGCTTCGCTGGCCGACGGCCTGGCCGAGAACGTGGCGGCGCAGGTGCTGGCGGTGGCCCAGGGCCACAGCCACATCCTTTTCCCGGCCACGGCGTACGGCAAGAACGTCGCGCCGCGCGTGGCGGCGAAGCTGGACGTGGCGCAGATCTCGGACATCATCGGCATCGATTCGGCCGACACGTTCGAGCGCCCCATCTACGCGGGCAACGCGATCGCCACGGTGCAGTCGGTCGACGCCGTCAAGGTGCTCACCGTGCGCACGACGGCCTTCGACGCGGCCGCGGCCGCGGGCGGTTCGGCGCCGGTGGAGAACCTGGCCGCGGTGGGCGACGGCGGCAAGTCTTCGTTCGTGGGGCGCGAGGTCGCCAAGAGCGACCGCCCGGAATTGACCGCGGCCAAGGCCGTGGTGTCGGGCGGGCGCGGGATGGGCAGCGCCGAGAACTTCAAGCTGCTCGAGCCGCTGGCGGACAAGCTGGGCGCGGCCATGGGCGCTTCGCGCGCCGCGGTCGACGCGGGCTATGCGCCCAACGACTGGCAGGTGGGCCAGACCGGCAAGATCGTCGCGCCGCAGCTGTATGTGGCGGTGGGGATCTCCGGCGCGATCCAGCATCTGGCGGGCATGAAGGACTCGAAGGTGATCGTGGCGATCAACAAGGATGCCGAGGCGCCGATCTTCGGCGTGGCCGACTACGGGCTGGTGGCCGACCTGTTCACCGCCGTACCCGAGCTGACGAAAGCGCTGTAGGCGCGAACGCCGCCGCGCCCCGCAAGGGCGCGGCGGCGCACCCGAACAGGGCCGGGCCGCCGGTCTTGCCGCCGCACGGCCCTCGGTACCCCAATTGACCGGAGGTTTGCATGGCTTACGTGGCTCCATTGCGGGACATCCGATTCGTGCTGAGCGAATTGGCCGGCCTGGACAAGGTTCATCAATTGCCCGGTGGCGAGGAAGCCGGCCAGGAAGTCGTCGATGCGATCCTGGACGAGAACGCGCGCCTGCTCCAGGACGTGATCGCGCCCCTCAACCGTGACGGCGATCTCCAGCCGCCCACCTGGCGCGACGGCGCCGTCACCGCTTCGCCGGGGTTCGCCCAGGCATTCCGCAGCTTCGTCGAGGGGGGCTGGCAAGGCTTGCAGCATCCCGTGGACTTCGGGGGGCAGGGCCTGCCCAAGGTGGTCGCCACCCCGTGCATGGAAAACCTGAACGCCGCCTGCCTGTCGTTCGCGCTGTGTCCCTTGCTGACCGATGGCGCCATCGAGGTGCTGTTGACGGCCGGGACCGAGGAACAGAAGCGGCGCTTCATTCCGTCGATGATCGATGGTTCCTGGACCGGGACCATGAACCTGACCGAGCCGCAGGCCGGCTCGGACCTGTCGCTGGTGCGCACGCGCGCCGTCGCGCAGCCCGACGGCAGCTACCGGCTGCACGGGCAGAAGATCTTCATCACCTACGGCGAGCACGACATGGCACGGAATATCGTGCACATGGTGCTGGCCCGTCTGGCCGACGCGCCCGAGGGCATCAAGGGCCTGTCGCTGTTCGTCGTGCCCAAGTTCCTGGTGAACGACGACGGGTCGCTGGGCAGGCGCAACGACGTCTGGTGCGCCTCGATCGAGCACAAGCTGGGCATCAAGGCCAGTCCCACGGCCGTCCTGTTGTACGGCGAGGACAAGGGCGAGGTGGGCCCGGGCGCCATCGGCTACCTGGTGGGCGAAGCCAACCGTGGCCTGGAAACCATGTTCATCATGATGAACGCCGCGCGCTTCGCCGTCGGTTTGCAAGGTATCGCGGTGGCCGAGCGCGCCAGCCAGCATGCCGTGGCCTATGCCAGGGACCGCGTGCAGAGCCGGGCGGTCGAGGGCTCGGCGGGGCCGGTGGCCATTGTCCATCATCCGGACGTGCGGCGGATGCTGCTGACCATGCGCACGCTGACCGAGGCCGCCCGCGCCGTGGCCTACGTGGCCGCCGGGGCGCACGATTTCGCGCACCGCCATCCCGATGCCCAGGTGCGCGCGCGCAACCAGGCCTTCTACGAATACATGGTCCCCATCGTCAAGGGCTTCTCGACCGAGATGGCGGTGGAGGTGGCCTCGCTCGGCATACAGGTGCACGGGGGGATGGGTTTCATCGAGGAAACGGGCGCCGCCCAGTACTACCGCGACGCCCGCATCCTGTCGATCTACGAGGGCACCACCGCGATCCAGGCCAATGACCTGGTGGGGCGCAAGACCGCGCGCGATGGCGGCGCGGTGGCCGCCGCCGTCATCGGCCACATGCGCGAAACCCTGGCCGAGCTGGACGGCGACGAGGAACTGGCGGCGCTGCGCGGGCAATTGGCCGACGCCATCCAGGCCTACGAGGAAGTCGTGCGTTTCGTGGTCGAGCGCTATCGGGACGACGCGCGCGAGGTCTACGCGGGCAGCGTGCCCTATCTGATGCTGGCGGGGCTCACGCACGGCGGCTGGCAGATGGCCCGCGCGGCGCTGGCGTGCCGGCGACGGATCGCGAAGGGGGATGTCGACGCTTTCTATCCGGCCAAGCTGGCTGGCGCGCGGTTCTATTGCGCGCACCTCCTGCCTCGGGTCGAGGCCTTGCGCCGCGAGATCCTGCAGGGTGGGGCCAGCACGCTGGCAATGCCGGTCGACGCCTTCTGAAACCGCCGGCCGGCGGCGCGGCTCAGGGAGACGGGCGATGGTGGCCGGTCGCCTGCGACGGCGGCAGCGGCGGCGTGCGGCAGGGGGCGACGGGAATGCGCCAGTGCGCCCGGCGCCGCAGGGCCGCCAGAAGTTTCAGGCCTTGCGGCCATTCGCCGTAGCCCGATTCGGCGTTGATGTGGCCGGCGTCTTCGAGCTGCTCGAAACGGCTGCCCCAGGCTTCGGCGAACTCACGGGCCCGTTCCAGCGAACAATACGGATCGTTGGTGCTGGCGACCACCACGCTCTGGAAGGGCAGTGTCTGCATGGGCACGGGGAAGAACGAGCGCAGCCGCGCCGGGGCGTTCGCGCGTCCGACGTCGGCGGGCGCCACCAGCAACGCCCCCGCGACCTTCTCGCGCACGCGCAGCGGCAGGTGGCATATCGTGATGCAGCCCAGGCTATGGGCGATCAGCAGCGGCGGCCGCTGCGCCGCCTCGATGGCGGCGGCCAGCGTCGCGGTCCAGTCATGCAGGCCGGGCGAAGCCCAGTCGTTCTGCTGCACGCGCACCGCGCGCGGCAGACGGGTTTCCCACCGGCTCTGCCAATGGGCAGGCCCGGAGTTGTTCCAGCCGGGGACGATCAAGGGTTGCAGTCGCATGGGCGCATGATGGCGTCCGCGCTCATTACTGGGAACGAAGAATTTTTCGTTTGTTAATTACCGCAGCTTGGAAGGCGGGGCTGCGCGCGGGGCGGTGTTCTTATGCGGGGAAATAAGAATCAGCTTTCTTGTTATTACTAGAAGAAATATTAATATGTGGAAACATTTGTTCCTGCTTCTTCCGCCGAACGCCAGAATGTTTTATTTGGACACGTAGGAGACCGACATGGCCGCATTGCGTCTGGGCGACACCGCTCCCGATTTCGAACAGGATTCCTCCAAGGGTCGTATCCATTTCCACGGTTACCTCGGCGACAGCTGGGGCGTGCTGTTCTCGCATCCGGCGGACTTCACGCCGGTCTGCACGACCGAACTGGGCTATACCGCCAAGCTCGCGCAGGAGTTCGCCAAGCGCAACGTGAAGGTGCTGGCGCTGTCGGTCGACCCGGTCGATTCCCACCAGCAATGGATCGGCGACATCAACGACACGCAGAACACCCGGGTGGACTTTCCCATCCTGGCCGACGCCGACCGCAAGGTGTCCACGCTCTACGACATGATCCACCCGAATGCCAGCGCCACCGCCACGGTGCGTTCGGTCTTCGTCATCGACCCGGCGAAGAAGGTCAGGCTTACCATCACCTATCCCGCGAGTACCGGGCGCAACTTCGATGAAATCCTGCGCGTGATCGATTCACTGCAACTGACCGACAACTACAGCGTCGCGACGCCGGTGAACTGGAAGGACGGCGAGGACGTCATCATCGTGCCCTCGCTGCAGGACCCCGAGGTGCTCAAGCAGAAGTTCCCCAAGGGCTACAAGGTGGTACGGCCCTACCTGCGCACCACGCCCCAGCCCAACAAGGAGTGAGCCCGCGGCGGGAAGAGATGCCCGTGTCACGCACATGTGCTGTAATGCGGGCCATCATTTTCCTCCGCTAGGACTCCCATGCTCCAGACCGCCGACGATCTTGGAAAACTCCTGCTGCGCGTGTTCGTAGGGGTGCTCATGCTGATGCATGGCATTCCGAAGGTCATTGGCGGCATCGGTTTCGTCAAGGGGCTCGTCGCCTCGCACGGGCTGCCCACTTTCCTCGCCTATTTCGTCTACGTGGGCGAGATTGCCGCGCCCATCCTGCTGCTGGTGGGCATCTACACCCGGCTTGGCGGCCTCCTGGTCGCCATCAACATGGCCGTGGCCATCGTGCTCGCCCATGCCAACCAGATCTTCACCGTGACCAAGAGCGGCGCCTGGACGCTGGAGCTCCAGGGGCTCTATCTGTGCGCCGGCCTCGTCATCGCGCTGATCGGCGCGGGGCGCTTCAGCGCGGGTGGCAAGGGCGGAACCCTCAACTGATCACGCCCCGGCCGGTTCGGGCTGCCGCGCCGCCGGCGCGTCTTCGTCCTGCTGCGTGGTGATCGTGTCGCGGTCCAGGTGCGGCGCGAACATCTCGATGAAGGCGATGGCGAAGTTGCGCAGGTAGGCGCCGCGGCGCACCGCCAGGCGTGTCATGTTCGACGCGAACAGGTGGTCGGCCGCCAGCGAACGCAGCTTGGTGTCCTCGTCGCTGTCGTAGGCCATGGCGGCAATGATGCCTATGCCCAGGCCCGCCGCCACATAGGTCTTGATCACGTCGGCGTCCATCGCCGTCAGCACGATGTCCGGCACGATGCCGGCGCGGGCGAATGCCGCGTCGATGTGCGAGCGTCCGGTCAGTCCGGTGTCATAGGTGATCAGCGGGTGCCGGGCCAGTTCGTCGGTCGTCGGCCGTTCGCGCGCCAGGATGGGATGTCCGGGCGGCGCGACGATGACGTGGTTCCACCGGTAGCCGGCGAAAGTCGACAGCCGGGTGTCGGCCTGCAGCCCTTCGGTGGCGATGCCGATGTCGGCCTGGCCGCTGGCCACCCATTCGGCGATGTGCAGGGGCGAGCCCTGCTGCAGGTTCAGGTGGACCTGGGGGAAGCTGCGCCGGAATGCCTGGACGACCACAGGCAGTGCGTAGCGGGCCTGGGTATGGGTGGTGGCGATGGTCAGCCGGCCCTGGTCCCGGGCGCCGAACTCCTGGGCCGCGCGCTTCAGGTTTTCCTGTTCGAGCAGCAGGCGCTCGATGATGATGACGATTTCCTTGCCCGGCTGGGTCAGGCCGGTCAGGCGCTTGCCGGCGCGCTCGAAGATCGTCGTGCCCAGTTCGTCCTCCAGTTCGCGTATCTGGCGGCTGACGCCCGGCTGTGACGTGTACAGCGTATTGGCGACCTCGGTCAGGTTGAAATTGCGGCGCAAGGCTTCGCGGACGGAGCGCAGTTGCTGGAAATTCAAGTTGGTTCTCCCGCTCGGGCCGGCGCGAGGGAGCGGCGCCAGCGATCGTCCATGTTGCGTCGCAAACAAGAAAATCAGAACGAAAATTTGAAAATGATCTAATGCGCGCCAGGACATAACGGCGTATTTGTTCTGTATTCCGCCAGGTTTATATCGGCGGGGAATAAGTAACCATCCAAGATGTCGTTCCCAAGCATGGAGCTTCTGGTCGACCATTCATTCCTCGAAAAAACTCGTGGGAGCTTCGGATGGCCGGATTGCTGGGAAAGACCCTGGGTATTGCCGTGTTGGCCATGGCGGCCGCCGTGTCGCCTGTTGCAGCACAGCAGAAGCAGACCCTGCTGAATGTCTCCTATGATCCGACGCGGGAGCTGTACAAGGATCTCGACAAGGCCTTCGCGGCCGAATACAAGAAAAAGTCCGGTGTCGACCTCACCATCCGGCAGTCCCATGGCGGCTCCGGCGCCCAGGCGCGATCGGTCATCGACGGCCTGGACGCCGACGTGGTCACGCTGGCCCTGGCCTACGACATCGACGCCCTGCACGAGCGCGGCAACCTGTTGCCCGCCGACTGGCAAGCGCGCCTGCCGCAGAACAGTTCGCCCTACACCTCCACCATCGTGTTCCTGGTGCGCAAGGGCAATCCCAAGGGCATCAAGGACTGGGGCGACCTGATCAAGCCGGGCGTCTCGGTCATCACGCCCAATCCCAAGACCTCGGGCGGCGCCCGCTGGAACTACCTGGCGGCCTGGGCCTATGCCTTGAAGCAGCCGGGCGGCAGCGAAGCCAAGGCGCGGGAATTCATCGCCGAGCTGTTCAGGCACGTGCCGGTGCTGGACAGCGGCGCCCGCGGCGCGACCACGACCTTCGTCGAGCGCGGCCAGGGCGACGTGCTGCTGGCCTGGGAGAACGAGGCGCTGCTGTCCTTGAAGGAACTGGGGCCCGACAAGTTCGACATCGTCGCGCCGTCGTTGTCCATCCTGTGCGAACCGCCCGTGGCCGTGGTCGACAAGAACGTCGACAAGAAGGGTACGCGCCAGGCCGCGCAGGCCTATCTGGAATACCTGTACACCAAGGACGCGCAGGAGATCATCGCCAGGAACTACTACCGTCCCCGCAATCCCGAAGTGGCCGCCAAGTACGCGTCGGCCTTTCCCAAGGTGAACCTGATCACGATCGATGAGGTCTTCGGCGGCTGGCAAAAGGCACAGAAGACGCACTTCGGGGACGGCGGCACGTTCGACCAACTCTATCAGCCAGGCAAGCGTTGAAGTCGTCCGTCTCCACTCTCGGCGCCCTGCGCCCGCCCGTGGCCAGGCCGCGGCGGATGCATCGTTTCGGCGTGCTGCCCGGGTTCGGGCTGAGCATGGGCTTCACCGTGTTCTACCTGAGCCTGATCGTGCTGATCCCGCTGTCCACGCTGTTCTTCAAGAGCGCGACCCTGGACTGGGAGACGTTCCGGGCGGCGGTGACCGCGCCCCGCGTGCTGGCTTCGTACCGGTTGACCTTCGGCGCCGCGCTGCTGGCGGCGCTGGTCAACCTCGTGGCGGGGCTGGCCGTGGCCTGGACGCTGGTGCGCTATGACTTCCCGGGCAAGAAGATCGTCGATGCGCTGGTGGATCTGCCGTTCGCGCTGCCGACCGCGGTGGCGGGGATCGCGCTGACCGCGCTGTACGCCTCGAACGGATGGATGGGGCGCTGGCTGGAGCCGCTGGGCATCAAGGTGGCCTACACGCCGCTGGGCGTGGTGGTGGCGCTGATCTTCATCGGCCTGCCGTTCGTGGTCCGGACGGTACAGCCGGTGCTGGAGGACGCCGAGCGCGAGCTCGAGGAAGCCGCCACCAGCCTGGGGGCCAGCCGCTTGCAGACTTTCCTGAAGGTGTTGCTGCCCACGATCCTGCCCGCGCTGCTGACGGGCTTCGCGCTGGCTTTCGCGCGGGCCGTGGGCGAGTACGGTTCGGTGGTTTTCATCGCCGGCAACATGCCCATGGTGTCCGAGATCACGCCGCTGCTCATCATCACCAAGCTGGAACAGTACGACTATGCCGGCGCGGCCTCGATCGCGCTGGTCATGCTGCTGCTGTCCTTCGTCCTGCTGCTGTTCATCAACCTGCTGCAATGGTGGCAGGCGCGGCGCGGCCTGGGGAAGAACCCATGAGTGCCGCCCGTCCCGCCCACCTCGACGAACCGGCATGGGTGCGGCGCCTGCTGCTGGCGGTGTCCCTGGGGTTTCTCGCCCTGTTCCTGCTGCTGCCGCTGGCCGTGGTGTTCTCCGAGGCGCTCAAGAAAGGCTGGGAGCTGTACGTCGAGGCCCTGGTCGAGCCGGACGCACTGGCCGCCATCCGGCTGACGCTGCTGGTCGCCGTCATCGCCGTGCCGTTGAACCTGGTGCTCGGGGTGGCGGCGGCATGGGCCATCACCAAGTTCCAGTTCCGTGGCAAGCAGGCACTGGTCACGCTGATCGACCTGCCGTTCTCGGTATCGCCGGTGGTGGCGGGATTGATCTATGTGCTGTTGTTCGGTTCGCACGGCTGGCTGGGGCCGCTGCTCAAGGCCTACGACCTGAAAGTCGTCTATGCGGTGCCGGGCGTGGTGCTGGCCACCCTGTTCGTGACTTTTCCCTTCATCGCCCGCGAGCTGATTCCGCTCATGCAGGCCCAGGGGAACGAAGAGGAGCAGGCGGCGCTTACCCTGGGCGCGTCGGGCTGGCAGATGTTCCGCCGGGTGACGCTGCCGAATATCAAGTGGGGCCTGTTGTACGGCGTGATTCTCTGCAACGCCCGGGCCATGGGAGAATTCGGCGCGGTGTCGGTGGTATCGGGCCATGTCCGTGGCCTGACCAACACCATTCCGCTGCATGTGGAAATCCTCTACAACGAATATGCATATCAAGCCTCGTTCGCGGTTGCCTCGGTGCTCGCGCTGCTGGCTCTGGTCACGCTGGTCCTCAAGAGCGTGGTCGAGTGGCGCAGCGACCGGCAGCTCAAGGACCGGGCGATTCCCTCCGAATTTCCAGGCGCCGCGTCGCTGCAACTGAAGGCGGCCGGCTGACCGTCCCGGGAAGGTTAAAGACATGAGTATCGAAGTTCGTCATCTCTCCAAGCGTTTCGGAAACTTCCATGCCCTCAAGGATGTGTCCCTGCACATCGAGTCGGGCGAACTGGTCGCGCTGCTCGGGCCGTCGGGCTGCGGCAAGACGACCTTGCTGCGCATCATCGCCGGGCTCGAGACGCCCGACGAGGGCAGCGTCTATTTTTCGGGCGAGGACGCGACCGACGTCCACGTGCGCGAACGCCAGGTCGGTTTCGTGTTCCAGCACTACGCGTTGTTCCGCCACATGACCGTGTTCGAGAACGTGGCCTTCGGCCTGCGCGTCAAGCCGCGCGGCCAGCGGCCCTCCGAGGCGCAGATCAAGGACAAGGTCCACCAGTTGTTGAATCTGGTCCAGCTCGACTGGCTGGCCGATCGCTACCCTTCGCAATTGTCGGGCGGACAGCGTCAGCGTATCGCGCTGGCGCGGGCGCTGGCGGTGGAGCCGCAGGTGCTGCTGCTGGACGAGCCGTTCGGCGCGCTGGATGCCAAGGTGCGCAAGGAGTTGCGCCGCTGGCTGCGGCGCCTGCACGATGAACTGCACGTGGCCAGCGTGTTCGTGACCCACGACCAGGAAGAGGCGCTGGAGGTGGCCGACCGGGTCGTCCTGATGAACGCCGGCCGCATCGAGCAGGTGGGGACTCCCACCGAGGTCTGGGAGCGGCCCGCCACGCCCTTCGTCTATGGTTTCCTGGGCGACGTCAACCAGTTCCATGGCCAGACCCATGCCGGGGTGCTGCACGCCGACGGACTGACCATTCCCACGCCCGACCTGGCCGACGCGCAGCATGCCAATGCCACTGCCTACATCCGGCCGCACGAGTTCGACGTGCAGCGCTACAGCGACGGCGATATCGGCCTTGTCACCACGTTCAACCGGGCCTATCTGTCGGGGCCCAGCGCCTACCTGGAACTCACCCGCCAGGGGTCGGACCAGCCGGTCGAGGTCGAATTGCCCGCCGAGGTCTTCCGCCAACTCGACCTGAAGGGCGGCGAGGCGCTGATCGTCAAACCGCACAACGCGCAAGTCTTCCTTACCTGAGCCATGGCCGCCGTGACCGCTTCTTCCTTTCCGTCGCAACGCTGGTCCGAACTGGTCGACCGGCTGGGCGACATCGCTCGCGCGCATGCCGACGTGGCGCTGGCCTCGTCGCTGGCCGCCGAGGACATGGTGCTGACCCATGCCATCCTGGATGGCGGGCCGCCCATCGAGATCTTCACGTTGGACACCGGCCGGCTCAACGCCGAGACCGTCGCGATGATCGATCGCATCGCGGGGCGCTATGGCCGCACCATCGGCGTCGTGCGGCCCGATCCGGCCGCCGTCCAGGAGTACGTTGCCGCTCGCGGCCTGAACGCGTTCTACGAAAGCGTGGAACTGCGCAAGGCCTGTTGCGAGATCCGTAAGGTCGAGCCGCTGCGGCGCGTGCTGGCGGGCCGCGGCGCATGGATCACCGGACAGCGGCGCGAGCAGGCCGTGACCCGGGGCGAACTGCCGCTGGACGAACCCGATCCCGTGTTCGGGCTGCACAAATACAACCCGCTCGCGCTGTGGACCCAGGAAGAAGTCTGGGCCGCCATCCGCGCGCTGGACATTCCCTACAACCCGCTGCACGACCGGGGCTATCCCTCGATCGGCTGCGAACCCTGTACCCGCGCCATCCGGCCCGGCGAGGACCTGCGCGCGGGCCGCTGGTGGTGGGAATCGTCCGACTCCAAGGAGTGCGGGCTGCACGCCGGCAACCTGTCGGCCATCCCGGTCTCCGTCGTCACAACCAAGCAACCAGGCTGAACCATGCCCGCTATCCTGAACACCACGCGCAGCCATCTCGACTGGCTGGAGTCCGAAGCCATCTTCATCATGCGCGAAGTCGCGGCCGAGTGCGCCCGGCCCGTGCTGCTGTTTTCCGGCGGCAAGGATTCATGCGTGCTGCTCAGGCTGGCCGAGAAGGCATTCCGGCCCGGCAAGTTCCCGTTCCCGCTGATGCACATCGACACGGGCCACAACTTCGACGAAGTGATCGCCTTCCGCGATGTCCGCGCCGCCGAGCTGGGCGAGCAACTGATCGTGCGCAGCGTCGAGGACTCCATCGCGCGCGGTTCGGTCGTGCTGCGCAAGGAGACCGATTCGCGCAATGCCGCGCAGGCCGTCACGCTGCTGGAAGCGATCGAGGAGTTCGGCTTCGACGCCTGCATAGGCGGCGCCCGCCGGGACGAGGAAAAGGCGCGCGCCAAGGAGCGCATCTTCTCGTTCCGCGACGAATTCGGCCAATGGAATCCCAAGGCCCAGCGCCCCGAGGTCTGGAACCTCTACAACACCCGGGTCCATGCCGGCGAGAACATGCGCGTGTTCCCGATCTCGAACTGGACCGAGCTGGACGTGTGGCAATACATCGCCCGCGAGGACCTCGCGCTGCCGTCGATCTACTACGCGCACCAGCGCGACGTGGTCCGGCGCAAGGGCCTGCTGGTGCCGGTGACACCGCTCACCCCGCCGCAGGACGGCGAAGCGGTCGAGAACCTGACGGTGCGTTTCCGTACCGTGGGCGATATCTCTTGCACCTGCCCGGTGGCCTCCGAGGCCGCCGATCCGCTGGCGATCATCGCCGAGACCGCCGTGACGGACATCACCGAGCGCGGTGCCACCCGGATGGACGACCAGACCTCGGAGGCCTCGATGGAGCGCCGCAAGAAGGAAGGATATTTCTGATGAACGCCATGACCGATTCCGCATTTTTCTCCACCGCCGACAAAGGCGTGCTGCGACTGATCACGGCCGGCTCGGTGGACGACGGCAAATCGACGCTGATCGGCCGGCTGCTGTACGACAGCAAGGGCATTTTCGCCGACCAGCTCGACGCGATATCGCGTGCCAAGTACAAGCGCACGGTGGGGGATACGATCGACCTGTCGCTGCTGACCGACGGCCTGGAGGCCGAGCGCGAACAGGGCATCACGATCGACGTGGCGTACCGTTATTTCTCGACGCCGGTGCGCAAGTTCATCATCGCCGACGCCCCCGGGCACGAACAGTACACGCGCAACATGGTGACCGGTGCATCCACCGCCGACGTCGCGATCATCCTGATCGACGCCACCCGCGCGGCGGACGGCCAGTTGCTGACGCAGACCAAGCGCCACAGCACCCTGGCGCACCTGCTGGGCATCCGCCACATCGTGGTCGCGGTGAACAAGATGGATCTGGTCGATTGGAACCGCGAGGTGTTCGAGCGTATCCACGCGGCCTACGCGGCCCTGGCGGGGAAGCTCGGCATCGCCGGCTTCCATGTCCTGCCGCTGTCGGCGCTGACCGGCGACAATGTCGTCGGCAAGTCCGGACGCACGCCCTGGTACGAGGGGCCGGCCCTGCTCGAACTGCTGGAGGCGCTGGATGCGCGCACGGACGATTCCGGCAAGGCCCTGCGTTTTCCGGTGCAATTGGTCGCACGCCATGGCGGCGACCGGGCCGATGATTTCCGTGGCTACATGGGGCAGCTCGCCAGCGGCTCGCTGGCCGTGGGCGACCGCGTGCTGGTCCAGCCCTCGGGCGTGGCGGCGACGGTGAAGTCGCTGGTCGTCCATGCCGGGGTGGTGGAGGGGGCCGTCGCCGGCGACTCCGTCACCGTCGTACTGGACGAGGACGTGGACGTATCGCGCGGCGATGTGCTGGTGCACGAATCGGCGCCGGCCTTTGTCGCGCGGCAGTTCGAGGCCGAGATCTGCTGGCTGGACACCCAGGCCCTGAATCCCGCCCGCAAATATCTGCTCAAGCACGGCACCCGCCTGACCTCGGCCAGGATCAAGTCGGTGCTGGCCCGGCGCGACATCCATGAACTCGCGGAAGTCCCGGCCGAGGCAGCGCCGTTCGCGATGAACGATATCGGCCGCGTGGAAATCGCCACCCGCGACGCGCTGGCGCTGGACGCCTACGACGACATCGCGGCCACCGGGGCATTCATCCTGATCGACGAAGCCACGCACCAGACGGCGGCGGCAGGCTTGATCAGGCTTCCTCTTGCCCAGGCCTGACGCGCGGAGCTAGCGGGGTTCCGGCCGTCGCCATAGCCACACGGCCACCGTCAGCATGATGGCGGTGGACAGTCCGGCCGCCCAGCGCGGCACGGGAGCGATGAAGAGGACCGCAGCGCACAGGACCATCGTGATGGTGGCGCTCCATTTGGCGCGGCGGCTGACAGAGCCGTCGGCGCGCCAGTTGCGGATCATGGCGCCGAAGACCGGGTGGCGCTCCAGCCAGGCCAGCAGGCGGGGGGATCCGCGGGCCGCGAACCAGGCTGCCATCAGGATGAATACCGTGGTCGGCAGGCCCGGCACGAAGATGCCCACGATGCCCAGTGCCAGGCACAGCAGGGCCGCCAGCAGCATCAGGCTGCGGACGACGATACCAGGACCGGAAGCGGGTTTTTCCTGCATGGGCGGGGCGACGGGGGACAGGCCCGTGTCATTGTTTCACGGCCGGCCCGGGCCGTCATCGGCGGGTAGCCACTTGGCGAAGAGCCGGCGCGGCATGGCGGGCGAGATCCACCATTTCCGCTGTACGTTGTCCCACTGCGCGCCCAGTTGCTTGGCCGCGTCCTTGTCGCCGTAGGGCACGTCCAGGTAGACCCGGGGCGGCGCGGCAGGCGCAACGGGAGCGGCGGGCCGGGCGCGGGCGGCCGCGCGCGCCGCGGGCAGGTTCATCGCACGGATGAAATGGCTGTCGTGCCCATGCGGGGTGTACAGGAACAGTTTTTCGCTGGTTCGGGTCATCGCCACATAGAACAGCCGGCGTTCCTCTGCCGGGTCGGCGTGTGCCTGCGGGAACTCGCCGTCCACGACGAAGGGCATGTGTACGAAGCGCCATTCCTTGCCCTTGGCGGCGCGCGCGGTGGTCACGACGAGCGGGTGTCTGTCCTTTTTCAGCGCACCGCTGCGGCGCTGGGCCTGGTGCAGGTGGGCCAGCAGGCCGGCGGCGTCCAGGCCGGTGGCGTTGGCGTAGGCGATGAAGCCGTCGATGGAGCGGGTGACGGCCTGGGCGTCCAGCCGGTGCACGAACAGACGCCGCGTGACGTCGGCCAATTGCAGCTCCGCCGCCGCATGGGCCAGCAGTTCGCCGGCGGACAGCGAGGAGGCCTGGGCGATCAGATGGTCGCAGACCTCGGCGAAGCGGGCACGCCAGCGGCGGGTGGCGGGATCCACCGTTTCCTGCGCGTCCGCGGTACGGCTGAGCCGGCCGCTGTAGAAGTAGCGGATGGTGTCGGGATCGGTGGCGATGGTGCGTTCGGCGTCAGCCCATTCGCTTTCCGTATAGGCCAGCCCCGCGAACAGGCCCAGCGCCCGCAGGATCGCCTTGACGTCGCCGCGGTCGCGCACGGGTGCCATCGACAGCCGGGCGATGTGCAGGATGCCGCGCAGCATCAGGATCTCGATGCGATCGAGGTAGCTCTGGCAGCCGTCCGTGGCATAGGGCAGGTCGCGCGCGATCAGCGCGTTCTCCAGCGCGATGCTCTGGTGCGCGTCGCGCAGCACCACGGCGCAGTCGGCCAGGCTGCGCGCGGCGCCCGATTCGACCAGGCCGGCGATCGTGTCCACCACCTGGCGGCAGCAATCGTCCTCCGGTCCCGTGCCGTAGCGCACGACTTCGACCTCGGTGTCTTGCGCCCGTCCGGACTGGAAGACCTGGGCCGTCAAGGCCTGGGCGCAGGCGCCCAGCGTCGGGCCGCAGCGGAACGAGTTGGTCAGCGGCAGGCGCCGGGTTCCGGGGAAAAGGTGCTCGAATGCTTCGCCCATGTAGCGGGGGTCGGCGCCGTTCCACGAGTGGACGACCTGCTCTTTGTCGCCAGCGGCGATGATGCGGGTGCGCGGGCCGGTCAGTCTGCGCAGCAGGTTGATCTGGGCGGCGTTGGCGTCGTGCCATTCGTCCGCCACGACCAGCGCGGGGCAGGGCAGGGGCACGATCTCGCCCAGCTCATCGGCAATGGCCAGCACGTCGGTGACGAGATCGTGCTCGCTCTGGAACGCGAAATGACCCGCGTCGATCCGGCGCAGCCGTTCGTAGGCGCGGCAGATCGACAGGAGTCCGCGCGGCAGGTCGAGTTCGTCGGCCAGTTCCGCGTCCGAGGCGTCCTCGAAGCGGGCAAGGGCCAGTGTGCCCTTGAGCCGGGACAACTGGTTGATCACGATCTCGGCATGCAGGTTGTTCAGGTCGTAGCCGTATTCCCGGTCCGCCTGCGGATCGGCGGCGGCTTCCTCGATGGCCTCGAACACGCAGGGCCGCATGGCCTCGGCGTCGGGGTGGTAGTCCTGGGCACCGTCGATCAGGCCCTGGGCCTGCCAGTCGGACAGCAGCCCGCGCGCGAATTCCGCGTAGGTGGCGACCCGGACCGAGCGCGAGGCGCCGGCTTGCGCCAGGCGCTGGAGGAAGACCTGCCGGGCGGCCTCGGTGAATACCAGCGCGAGGATGCCGTCGGCCGGCGTGCCCTGGCGCTCGCGGTAGGCCACGCATTGGGCCAGGGTGGTGGTCTTGCCCGAGCCGGCCACCGCGTCGATCAGCAGGAATTGGCCGGCTTGCGAGACGATCTGCCGTTGCTCCGGCGTCAGCAATAGGGAACTCATGGCCGGAAGTGTAAACCCCCGGCCTTCGCCATCCATGATGCCGGCCACGGACCGGCGGTCGCGCACGTCGGCCACGCGTCCTGTTTTCTCGTTGCGCCGCGGCGCTCAGAACTGGTGGTTGATACCGACGCTGAACGCGCGGTTGCCCGCCGTCACGTTGCCGATGTCGTTGGCGTTCCACACCCGGTAGAACCCCGTGGGCGAGGTGTTGGAGGCCTTGTTGTGGATATAGGCGTAGGACGTGTACAGGCTGGTGCGCCTGGACAGCGAATAGACATAGCCGATCGCGTATTGCCGCGCGTCGAAGTCGTCGGCCGACCGGTCGTTCTTGTTGATGTAGGAAAGGATCAGCCGCCCCTGGCCGATCGGGACCACGGCGCCCACCAGGATGTCCTGGGATTTGTAGTTGGGCGTGCCAGGCACGATGGCGCCGCGGTTGATGACGTAGTTCAGGTAGCCGATCACCGGGCCGAAGTCGTAGCGGATGCCCAGGAAGGTTTCCTTCGCGTCCTTGCCCGGGCCGTTCGCGTCCTTGGCGTTGGCGTAGGCGATCTTGCCCCGGAACGGTCCGCGCACGTAGCCCAGCGCGGCCCCGTACTGGTCGTTCTGGCCGCCGTTCGTGGTCTCGCCCGGCGCGTAGGAGGCTTCCAGTTCCAGTCCGTGCAAGGACGGCGAGTTGTACTTCACCGCGTTGTCGAAGCGGTTGCTGCCGCCGCGTCCGCCGGCCGAGATCAGGTTCGCGGACGTGCCCGCCATGCCGGTCGAGAACGGATCGAGTTCCGCCTGGGCCACGGCGAGCGTGGTGTATTGCCGGCCCAGCGTGAGGCGGCCATAGGGCGTGCCCAGCCCGACCAGCGCCTGCCGGCCGAACAGCGTGCCGCCCTGGCCAGACATGCCGGTGTCCATCAGGATGCCGGCCTCCAGCGCGAAGAACGCGCTCATGCCCGAGCCCAGATTCTCCTGGCCGCGAAAGCCCAGCCGCGAGCCGGACATCATGCCGCTGGTGAGCTTGTTGCGCGAGCCGTCGGCCGCGCCGCTTTCATGGACGAAGCCCATATCGGCGATGCCGTACAGGGTGACGCCCGTGGTCTGGGCGTGGGCGGAGCCCGCGCCCGCCAGCAGGCAGGCGAACGCGTACCGCTTCATGGTGGTGTGACCGACCTTGAACATTGTTGTCTTCCAGAGGAGAAAGCGTGTCCGCGCGGGAGCACGGAAGGGGAGGGGCGCGCGCGGCCTGCCCCCCGGCAGTGCCGCGCGCGAAGAAAGCTCAGTTGGCCTGGATGCCGAATTCCTTGATGATGCGGGCGTAGCGCGTGTCCTCGGCGGCGATGCGCCGGGCCAGCGCTTCGGGCGCGCCGCCCGTGGGCGTGAGCCCCATCACCGCCGCGCGGGAAACGATGTCCGGCATCCTGATGATCTCGTTCACGGCCGCGTTCAACTTCTGCACGACCTCGGCCGGCAGACCGCGTGGCCCGAGCAGGGCTTGCCAGGCGCCGACCTCGACGTTCTTGTAGCCCAGCTCGGCGAAGGTGGGGACCTCGGGCGCGAAGGGCGAGCGCTGCGGGTCGGCCACGGCCAGCAGGCGCAGCTTGCCGTTGGCGACGTACGAGGTGATGGGGCCGAGGGTGGTGTACATCAGCGGGACCTGTCCGCCCACCAGGTCGACGATGGCCGGCGCGCTGCCCCGGTACGGGATCTGGTTGATCCGTGTGCCGGCGGCCTTGTCGAAAAGCTCTGCCAGGATGTGCATGGGCGATCCCGCGCCGGGGCTGGCGTAGCTTTGCAGCGTGCCCGCTTTCACACCGGCCACGACTTCCTTCACGGACTTCACGCCGGATTGCTGGGAACTGGCCAGGAACAGCGACTGGGTGCCGATTTCGGCGATGGGCGTGAAGTCGGCCTGGGCGTCGTAGTCGGCGCCAGTGCCGGGCTTGAGGACGTGGGGCACGATGGCCAGTGTGTTGGGCGCCAGCAGCAGCGTATAGCCGTCGGCGGCGGCCCGGGCCACGTAGGCGCTGCCTATCGATCCGGCCGCGCCGCTGCGGTTCTCGACCACGACGGGCTGGCCCCATCTGGCGCCGAGCTTTTCGCCTATCCAGCGCGCCAGCACGTCGGTATCGCCGCCCGCGGGATAGGCGACGATGATCTTGACCGGCTTGTCGGGATAGCCGGCCGCCGTGGCGGCCGGCGTGGCGAAGGAGGCTGCCGCGGCGATGGCGGCGAGCGTGGTGCGTCTTGCGAGATCGATCATGGACATCCCTGGAAGCCTCCCGAGGCTAATTTATATGAACGTCTTAAAATATAAGAAGTGCAGAAAATATAAATTATTTGGGGTTGTGTGAATTTAGGGAAAAACCCTGTCCTTCGTGCGTGTCACCGATGAAACGGGCATGCGCTAAAATTTATGAATAACAGCTTTTGTATATATTCAACCGTCGTCGGAGCGGTACCCCATGCGATCAGCCGAAACGCCCGCCAAGGCCCGGACGCCCGTCTCCAAGGCGCCTTCGGAGACCATGTCCGAAAGGGCGTACCAGCATCTGCGCGCCGACGTGATCGCCGGCGCGCTGGCGCCTGGCCAGAAGCTCAGGCTGCAGGCCTTGCAGCAGCGCTACGAACTGGGCATCAGCCCCATACGCGAAGCCCTCATGCAGCTCTCCGGCGAAGGCCTGGTCAGCAACGACGGCCAGCGCGGCTTCAGCGTGTCTCCGCTGTCCAAGGAGGACATGCTCGACCTGATGCATGCGCGCACCTCGGTCGAGACGCTGCTGCTCCAGGACGCGATCGAACACGGCGACGACGACTGGGGCGCCAGCATCACGGCCGCCTACTACAAGCTGACGCGGGCGCGCCTGCCCCAGGACCCCAACGACCTCGTGGCGGTGGAACTGTGGGAAGCGGCCCACCGAGGATTCCACGCCGCGCTGCTGGCCGCCGCGCGGTCCAAGTGGCTGATGCGCATCGACGAACAATTGATCGATCATTCCGAGCGTTACCGCCGGATCCGCCTGGCCTACACGTCCTCGGCGCAACAGCTCGAGGATGACGTGATGAGCGAACACGCGCAGTTGATGGAGGCCGCCCTGGCCCGCAACGCCGGGCTGGCCAGCGAATTGCTGCGCAGCCACCTGATGCGGACCGCGCAGGTGCTGGGCGAGCGTTTCGCCGAATAGGCCTAGCGGCAGGTCCGCGCCACCAGCGACTCCAGCTGTCCGTACCAGTCGTGGGCCGGATCGGCCAGCATCAGGTGCGTGTCGAAGTGATCGAGGCCCTTCCAGGCGCGCAGGTCGGCGTCGGCGGGCTGGCGCTTCAACAGTTCGTGCATGCGCGTATTGGCGCCGATCACGCGAGCGCTGTCCCGTTCCCCGTAGCTCGAGGCCATCGGAACGAGATTGCCGGCAGTCCAACTGATGGCGCTCATCAGCGCATCCTCGCACTGCTGTTCCAGCAGGGTGGCGTAGACCCGTTCCTCCAGGCTGCCGGGTTCGGGGCAGGGGTGATGCAGGTCCATGACGCCGCTGATGGGCAGGCAGCCACGGATGTCGCCGGGCGGCACGCCCGCCTGTTCCAGCGCCGGTTTGCGCAGGGCCGCCATCGCGGCTGTCCCGCCGCCGGCCGAATGTCCCGACAGGTAAAGATTCCGGCAATCGCCCCCCCACTTGTCCACGGTCCGACGCAGCTCGCCCAGCAGCAGGGCCGCGTCGTCGAAGGCGGCGGGCAGCCGGTGGCGGGGCGCCAGCCGGTAGGTGGGCGCGACCAACACCAGTCCCCGCCGGATGACGGCCTCGGCCATGAAGTGCACGTATTCCTTGTAGCCATTGGTCCAGCCTCCGCCGTGCCAGAACACCAGCACCGGCGCACCGCGCGTGCCATCGGCGGCGAACACGTCGTAGCGGTGCTGCGGATCGGGCCCATAGGCCTGGTCCCGGGCGCGCAGGGAGCCGGCGTCCAGGCCGCGGGCCCATTCCAGCACGATGTCTTCGTAGCGCTGCGCGGCGGAGAAAGGCAGGGGAGGTTGCGGGGGAAGTGTGGCGTGGTCCATGGCTCATTTTTAATTTCTAATTAATTATATAAATTATATATTTTTGAGAAAATATTTTTTGTTGTGTGGAAGATAGCAAGTTGTTCATGGATACTGTATGGATATACAGTATCGAGGGTGAACAGCGATGATCTGCCGCAAGACGGCTACCCCCAGGCACCTCCCGTCCCACAGCGCGGGCGCGGCGCCGTGCTCAACGTCAGGCACCGGTTCGAGGGCGACCAGCGCGATGCCGTCGACGACGGCTGGGCCGCGCCGGAAGCAGCGCCGCCCGCGCTCAGGACCGAGGTCGCCGTCGAGCGCGCGCGCAAGATCCTGTCCCGCAACGATTCTCCGGACATCCCCTTCGATCGGGCCATCAATCCCTACCGGGGATGCGAGCACGGCTGCGTCTATTGTTTCGCGCGGCCTACGCACGCCTACCTGGGCTGGTCGCCCGGCCTGGACTTCGAAACCCGGCTGGTCGCCAAGGCCAACGCGGTCGAGGCGCTGAGGGCCGAACTGGGCCGTCCTGGCTATCGGATGGACGTCATCAACATCGGCTCGGCCACCGATGCCTACCAACCCATCGAACGCCAGTGGAAGCTGACGCGAGGCTTGCTGGAGCTATTGCTGGAAACCCGCCACCCCGTATCGCTGGTCACCAAGGGCGGGCTGGTCGCGCGGGATGTCGACCTGCTGGCGAGGCTGGCGGAACTGAATCTGGTCGCTGTCTATGTCTCGGTCGCCACGTTGGACGGGCGCGTGGCCCGCACGCTCGAGCCGCGCGCAGCGGCGCCGAGGCGCCGGCTGGATGCCGTCCGCGAATTGTCCGGCGCCGGCGTGCCGGTGGGCGTCTCGCTCGCCCCCGTCATTCCGTTCATCACCGACGACCGGCTGGAACACGTCCTGGAGGCGGCCAAGGACGCGGGCGCGCGAGCGGCCTTCTACACCATGCTGCGCCTGCCCTGGGAGGTCAAGGACGTCTTCTCGGACTGGCTCGACGCGCATTTTCCCGACCGCAAGGCCAGAGTGCTGCATTGCCTGGAGGACCTGCGCGGCGGCAGGCTCAACGATGCGCGCTTTGGCAGCCGCATGCGCGGCCAGGGCGTCTGGGCCGACCTGATTGCCCAGCGCTTCGCGCGTGCCGCGCGCAAGCTCGGGCTGGCGGACCGGCGCATCGAACTGGAGATGGGGCTGTTCAGGCCGCCGGCCCGCGAGCCCCGGAGCGGGGCGCCCGTCGAAAGCCGCCAGATGCCGCTGTTCGGCTAGTGGCGCGGGCGCGGAGGGTGAACAGGTCCGGGTTGCCGGCCCTCAGGCCGGGATGCCTTCGAACAGGCTCTGGAACAGCAGCACGATGCCCAGCATCAGGATGGCCGTACCCACGGCCAGCGTGATGCCGGCCACCAGTACCGGTCCCCAGCCGGTGTTCGATTGCCGCGCCTGGCCCGGGTTGTACCTGGCATCGAACCGGGCATCGGAGGTCAGGCACAGGACGATGGCCTCGATGAAGCCCGCTACGGCCGGAATGAGGAACAAAAAGAAGGCGGGATGGAAATACCACGTTTCGCTGCGCAGCGCCGTGCCTATCATGATCAGCGAGAACAGCAGGACGACCCAGCCGTGCCGGCGGCCCAGGTACCACCAGTGCGCGCCGGCCCAGCCCAGCACGGCGGCCAGCAGTCCCGCCACGGTTTTGTGGCGGAATCCCTTGGCCGGAGGAAGTGAATGGGATGTATCGTCAGCGGAATGGGAGGGCATGTGGTGGGAATCCATCGTAGAAGACCTTGATTTTCAAGGACTTTACCGCATCCTTGCTTGCTAGGCCTAGCAGGGCGGGCTATACTTTAGGGCTTTTCTAAGTTCAACTTTTTCCAAGGAATTACCTATGGTGGTGATTCGTATGTCCCGCGGCGGCTCGAAGAAGCGCCCCTTCTACAACCTCGTTGCAGCCGATTCGCGCAATCGCCGCGATGGCCGTTTCATCGAGCGCGTGGGTTTCTACAACCCCGTCGCTTCCGAGGGTGAAGAAGGCCTGCGCATCGCGCTCGACCGCGTCGAGCACTGGACCAAGAACGGCGCCCAGTTGTCGCCGGCCGTGGCCCGCCTCGTCAAGGAATACGGCGCCAAGGTCGCGCCGGCTGCCTGATTCCGTGGTGTCCGCTGCGTCCACGGGGTCTGGTAGCGATCCCGCCCTTCCCGCCGACCTCGTCGAAGTCGGGCATGTGGCGGAGGCCTTCGGTGTTCGTGGCGGCCTGAAGATCCAGCCGTATTCGGCCCAGTCAGAAGCCTTGCTGGGCAGCCGTACGTGGTGGTTGCGCAAGGGCCCGGAAGTGCGCCGTATCGAGGTGGTCGAAGCCAAGCGCCATGGCGCGGCGGTGACGGCCACCTGGCCGGACGTGTCCGACCGGGATCAGGCCCTGGCCTGGAAGGGCTGGACGGTCTTGGTGCCGCGCAGCCAGTTCCCCCGGCTCGCCGAAGGCGAGTTCTACTGGGTGGACCTGGTCGGCTGCGAATTGACGGGCAAGGATGCGACGGACCGGGAAGTGGTCCTGGGGACGGTGTCGGAAGTCAGCGACAACGGGGTGCATGCCATTCTGCACGTGGCCTGTGTCGAACCCGTGGCTCCCGGCCAGCCGACGCAGCCGTTGCTCGATGCGCGCGGCAGGCAGCGCGAGACCCTGGTGCCCTTCGTGGAAGCGTATATCCGCGGCGTCGACCTCGATGCCCGGCGCATAGACAGCGATTGGCCCGAGGGTTTCTGACCCGCCGGGTGTGATACGGGGGACTTCGGTCCGGGCCATGGACGAGATGCTGCGGTTCGATGTGATCACGCTGTTCGGCCCGATGTTCGAGGCCATCAGCCAGCAGGGCGTGACCGGCCGGGCGCATGCGCAGGGCCGGTGGCAGTTGCAGGCGTGGAATCCGCGCGATTTCACGGTGGACGTGCATCGGACGGTGGACGACAGGCCCTACGGCGGCGGACCCGGCATGGTGATGCGGGTCGAGCCTCTGGAGAAAGCGGTGCGTGCCGCGCGCGACCAGCGCGCGCAGGCCGGCTTGCCCGAGGCGCCGGTGGTGTTGTTGTCGCCGCAGGGACGGCGTTTCGATCAGGCCCGGGCGCATGAGCTGGCCGGCGGAACGGGCGCCATCCTGGTGTGCGGCCGCTATGAAGGCATCGACCAGCGATTCATCGATCGTTGGGTGACGCAGGAAGTGTCGCTGGGCGATTTCGTGCTGTCCGGCGGCGAGATCGCCGCGATGGCGATGATGGACGCGGCGGTCAGGCTGTTGCCAGGGGTGTTGAACGACGACGAGTCCGCCGTGCAGGATTCGTTCAACGAACGATTGTCCGGCCTGTTGGACTGTCCGCACTATACTCGGCCGGAAGTCTATGATGGCCGTCCGGTGCCCGACGTATTGCTGTCCGGGCATCATGCCAACATCGAGCGTTGGCGGCGCCGGCAGTCGCTGGAGGCGACGCTGGCGAAGCGCCCCGAGCTGATCGAGGCGGCACGCGAGCGCGGCTGGTTGAGCCGCGACGACGAGAAGTTTCTGTCCAGCCTGCAAGGGACGGACAAGCGCTGACCGCTTCGGCGGTTGGCGTGCAGCAAGCCTGCCGGGCATGAGTCCGGTGGGAGTTCCCATCCTCTGGTAGCGGTGCCATCAAAAGCAGAACCGCTACGCATGATGGTCATTGGAGATAGAAATGGACCTGATCCAAGTCCTCGAGCAAGAAGAGCTGGCCCGCTTGACGGCCAACAAGACCATTCCCGAATTCGCCCCTGGCGACACCGTGGTGGTCAACGTCAACGTGGTCGAAGGCACCCGCAAGCGCGTGCAGGCGTACGAAGGCGTGGTCATCGCCAAGCGCAATCGCGGCCTGAACTCGTCGTTCATCGTCCGCAAGATTTCGTCGGGCGAAGGCGTGGAGCGTACGTTCCAACTGTACGCCCCGACCATCGCGTCGATCGAAGTCAAGCGCCGTGGCGATGTGCGCCGCGCCAAGCTCTACTACCTGCGTTTCCGTTCGGGCAAGTCGGCCCGGATCAAGGAAAAGCTGGTCCGCAATACGCCGGTTGCCAAGGCTTGATTCTTTCGGTACGGCAAGACGAAGCGCCCCCGTGTGGGGCGCTTTTTTTATCGGCGCGGCAATGGCGGACGCCGGGTGGCGCGCGCTCGCGGAGGGGCTGGAGGCCGCCGGCGGGAGTATGCTTTAGCCATGCCGACAACGACGGCGTTTCCGCCGGGATTTCCGTTTCACATGTCATCATCCATTCCGACCGAACAATCTGGCGACGCTCCGGCTGACGAGACCGACGACACGCCAGAGGAAGTCCAGCCCGATATTCTTGCGCCGGGGGCCCGGCGTCCGCCGCAGCGTCCGGCCTTCGATCCCGTCACGCAACCCTGGGTCGCCAATCCGGGCGGGCTGGCCGCGGTGCCCGAGACACACCTGACTCCCACGGCGCTGCGCGAGCGCTTCGCCGCGCCGCCCGCCTGGACGCCGGATGCGCAGGACATCAACCCGGCGCGCGCCGCGGACCGGGCCCTGCGGCTGGCATCGGTGCTGGTGCCGATGATGCTGCGGCCCGATGGCATCCGGATCATGCTGACGCAGCGCACCGCGCATTTGCACGACCATGCCGGCCAGGTCAGTTTCCCGGGCGGGCGGGTCGAGCCCAGCGATACGTCGGTGGCGGACGCCGCGCTGCGCGAGACCGAGGAAGAGACCGGGTTGCCGCGCAGGCTGGTGGAGGTCATCGGCCAGTTGCCGGATTACTTCACGGGCACCGGTTTCCGTGTCGTGCCGCTGGTCGGGCTGGTGCGTCCGGATTTCGCGCCGCGTCCGGATCCCTTCGAGGTAGCCGAGGTGTTCGAGGTGCCGCTGCGCTTCCTGATGGATCCGGCCAATCACCGCTTGCACAGCACCGCGCTGCCGGCGGGAGGCCTGCGTTCCTACTACTCGATGCCCTGGCAGCAGTTCTTTATCTGGGGTGCGACGGCGGGCATGCTGCGCAACCTCTATCAATTTCTGCGCGCATGATCCGCGTGTCCTGCTCGCGCATGCGGGGGATGATGCAAAATCATGGCTATGCAATCTAGAATGCGCTCATGAGCTTCTTCGCACTCCTCCTCGCCTTTCTTGCCGAGCAAGTCCGGCCCTTGCCGCGTTCCAACGCCGTCCATGAAGCCGCCCGCGGCGCGTGCCGATGGGCCGGCCATGCGCTGGATGCGGGCAGCCGCGGCTACGCCATGCTGGGTTGGCTGCTGGTGGTGGTGGTCCCCACCCTGGCCATATGGCTGATCGGGTCGCTGGCATGGTCGGTGCATCCTGTTTTTTCACTGGTCTTCCACGTCGTCGTCCTGTGGTTCACGCTGGGGTTCAGGCAGTTCAGCCACCATTTCACCGAAATCCAGTTCGCACTGGCCCGCGGCGATGTCACGTTGGCGCGCAGCCACTTGCAGGAGTGGCTACGGGCATCCGGCGGCAGCATGTCCGCCGAAACCATGACCGTGCCGGAAATCTGCCGCACCGCGATCGAAGAAGGCGTGGTTGCCTCGCACCGCAACGTCTACGGGGTCCTGTTCTGGTATGCGCTGCTGCCCGGTCCGTCTGGCGCCGTGCTGTACAAGCTGGCGGGCATTGCCCGCCAGGAATGGGGCGATCGCGCCGATGCCTACGGCGAAGTGGCCCGCCGCGCGTTCTATCTGCTGGATTGGATACCCGCCCGGATGACGGCGGTCGGCTTCGCCATCGTCGGCAATTTCGAGGATGCCCTGTACGGCTGGCGCCAGCGCGCCGCCAGTTGGGACGATCCCCAGCGCGGGGTGGTGGTCGAGAGCGCGGCGGGCGCGCTGGGCGTGCGCCTGGCCCCCGTGTCGGGCAAGTGGCAGCCGCCGGTCGAGTTCGTCGATCCTGATCTGGTCGGGCCGGTCCTGCCGGCTTCCGCCGCCAGCGAGTTCACCGCCGCCGCCGAGGCTCCCGAGGAGCCGGCCCGGCTGCCTGATCCGGCCACGCTGCATGCAGCGGTGGGGCTGCTGTGGCGGGCCGTGGTGCTCTGGATGGCGCTGTTGCTGCTGTTGTCCTTGGTGTCCTGGGCTTCCTGACGGCACCTGGGCACGTACAAGGGGGCATGCTGCACTGCATGAGGCCAACCGCGGTTTCTGGCGCTATAGTGGGCCCGTCGAACTGACCGGAGCGGGGCCAGCCATGTTCTCTTTCCAATATTGCCCGAATCGCACTTCCCGTGTGCTGGAAGTGGAGATAGACCCGCTGCAGCGTGGCCCGGGCATGTGGGATGCCAATTGCAAGATCTACGAGCAGAGCGATGGCCGGCGATTGTTGCTCGGTCCGACGCTGGCGCTGCGCGACATTCCTGCCTTGTCCGAGCAGGAGTGCCTGGACGAAGCCGAGATCCGTATCGCCGACGAGATCGAGAACGACCGCTGGTTCAAGCTGTAGCGGCCGGGGTTTCCCGGAGTTTCTCAGATATTGCATCCCGTTACATCCCAGGGCGGGGCGCCCTGTGGCGATCTATACAATCGACCGCAGGCATTTGCCGAAACGACGACGATTAGGGGACGATATGAGCATTTTCAAAGCCATACTCGACAAGATTTTCCCGTCCAGCCACCCGGCGGTGGCTCGGGAGGCATCTTCCACGGCAGCACCGGCACCCGCGGGCGGCGCGCCGGTCCAGGCCATTCCGGCCGTGGATGTGGAGTCCATCCTGAACGGCCTGGCGGCCAAGAGTCCCGAGAAGCTGAACTGGAAGACGTCCATTGTCGACCTGATGAAGCTGCTGGGCCTGGACAGCAGCCTGGCGGCCCGCAAGCAGCTCGCGACCGAACTGCACTACAGCGGCGACACGAATGATTCCGCCTCGATGAATATCTGGCTGCACAAGCAGGTGATGCAGAAGCTGGCGGACAACGGCGGCAAGGTTCCCGACGACCTGAAGAAGTAGTGCGGAAAGGCGCTCTATCCGAGCGCCTTTCTTCTCATTCGGGCAGGATGTCTATTTCCTTCGTGATCTGCGCCCACCGCGCATGCTCGCGCTTGAGAAAATCGCCGGTCTGGGCAGGGCTATGTCCCGGCGCGGCGATGGGCCCGATGGCGGCGATGCGCCCGGCCACTTCCTCATCGGCCAACAGCGCATTGATGTCGCGATTGACCCGTTCGACCGCCGCTACCGGCGTGCCGGCGGGCGCGACGATGGCGAACCAGCCGACCATGTCGAAATCGGGCAGGAGTTCGGATGCCGCCGGTACCTGTGGCCAGTCGGCCAGGCGCTTGTCCGAGGTCACCGCCAGCAGCCTCAGGCGTCCCTGCTTGGCGAGTTGCGCCGTCGAGGCCACGTCGGCCACGATCGCATCCACGTGCCCGCCCATCAGATTCTGCGCCGAGACGCCTACCGAGACGTAGGGCACGAGGTTGGCCTGTGCGCCAGAGCGGGCATTGAACAGGCGGGCGATCATGCCGCCGAAGGTGCGCGGCCCTTCGTTGCCCAGGGTGAACGTGCCCGGTGCGGCCTTGGATCTGGCGATCAACTCCTCCAGGGTACGTATGGGCGAGTCGGCCTTGACCAGGATGCCGAACGGGCTGCGGGCGACGAAGGCCACCGGCACGAAATCCCTGGCGGGGTCATAGGGAAGCTGCTTGAACAGGAAAGGGTTGGTGACCAGCGCCGCGGTCGTCGCGAAATAGAAGTTGTAGCCGTCGGCGGGCGACCGAGCGGCCGCTTGCGCGCCCACCGTGTTCTGGCCGCCGGGCTTGTTCTCGATCACGACGGCCTGGCCCCAGCGCGGATATAGCCGTTCGGACAGCAGCCGGGCGATGTTGTCCGGGCCGGAGCCCGGCGGCTGCGACAGCAGCAGCCGCACGGGTTTGTCCGGCCAGGCCTGCGCCAGCGCCGGCCGCAGGGGGGAAAGCGCCGGGATGGCGGCCAGGCTGGCCAGGGCCTGGATGGCGTGTCTTCTGTTCATCGTTGTCTCCTCGCGTAATCGGTCAGTGCAGCGCGCTGCGTAGTTCGTCCAGCAAGGCGTCCAGTTCGCGCGCATCGGCCGCGACGCCGTAGACATAGCGGTCGGGACGCACCACTGCCGCCGTGCAGCGGTGATGCTCGAACCATGCCGCGCACACACTTTCGGTCTCGGCCAGATCGCGGCCCAGATCCAGCGTGGTCATGTCCCATTCGGGAGCCAGGACGGGAGCGGCCCCCGCATGGCGGGCGTCCAGTACCAGCCACCAGCCGTCACCCGCCAGGCGGTCCAGCCGGACGACGGCGTTCGCCTGCCTGATCCAGGGTTGGGGGAACAACGTGCCCCGGGCAGGGGTGCCGGTAAGCGCCAGCAGGCCTTGCTCCAATGGCGGAATGACTTCCTGGCGCGGCACGTCGCGCACCGTGCCGCCGCATTCGTCCAGCAACCGGGCATCGCGGGCGCGGGCCAGGGCCTCGTCGCGTTCGCAGATCACCGCGCCTATGGCCTTGATGCGTCCGGTCAGGCTGCGCACGTGCTGCTTGCGCTCGACGCCATAGCTGTCCAGCAGCGCGTCGGCCGCGGCGCCCGCCACCGCTTGCCGCAGGACCGCGGCCAGCTTCCAGTTCAGGTTGGCGACGTCGCGTATGCCCTGGCACATGCCCTGGCCCAGGAAGGGGGGCTGCTGATGGGCGGCGTCGCCGGCGATGAACACACGGCCGCGGCGCCAGTCACGCGCCACCAGCGCATGGAAGCGATAGCTGGCCTGGCGCCATAGCTCGCCGTCCTCCGGGGTCAGCCAGCGCGACAGGAGTTTCCAGGTTTCGTCGGGCTGCGTGACGGTGGCGGGGTCTTCGCCGGGTTTGAGGGAGATTTCCCAGCGGCGGTGATTGCCCGGACCGATGACCAGCGTACACGGACGGTCGGGCTCGCAGTACTGCACGCTGGTGCGCGGCAGCTTGGCCAGTCCCCGTTCGTTGGCCAGGACGTCCACCACCAGCCAGGGTTCGTCGAATTCCAGGTCTTCCAGTTCGATGCCCGCCAGCTCTCGCACCGTGCTGGAGGCCCCGTCGCAGCCGATGATGTATTTCGCCCGCAGGGCGGCGCGGCGGCCGTCCGCGTGAGCCAGGTCCAGCCGGACGCCCGAGGCATCCTGCTCCATGCCGACCAGGGTCGTGTCCAGGTCGACGCGCACGTTGGGCAATTGCTGGACATGGTCGCGCAGGACGCGCTCCACCGGTGGCTGGGTGAAGACGTTCGAGGGTGTATAGCCCAGGGGGTAGGGCGGTTCCACCATCGTCAGCCGTTTGATCAACTGGCCGTCCACGCCGAAGTACTCGGATGGCGTGAACGGTTCCACATATGGGGAGATACGATCGACCAGCCCCAGTTGCTGGAAGACCCGCATGATCTCGTGATCGACCGCGATCGCGCGCGGCTTGTCGTAGACATCGTGCTGCCGGTCGCAGACGTAGACCTTGAACCCCTGGTTGCCCAGCAGTCCGGCGGCCACCGCTCCGGAAGGGCCGAAGCCGACGATGGCGACGTCGTAGAGGGGAGGCGTGGAGGCATTCATGGCCGGCCTCCGCAAGCGGCGTGTTTCTTCAGGGCGCGATGGCCCGTGCCCGGCAACCGGGCGTATAGATGTCGCATGATGGATCGGTGATTCGGGAACGTGGCGTCAGGCGGACGAGGGAACGAAGAACACGTCGCTTTGCGCTGCTTTCAGGCGGGCCGACGGCGGTGGCGAGATGCCCCACTGGTCCACGCGCCCCGGCGGCCATTTCCAGTCGTCGGGGCCGCCCGCGGCGTAGTCGTCGCCGATCTGCTCCACTTCCGCGGTGTACTCGATCACTTCGCCGAAGGGGCCGATGAAATAGTTGAAGGCATTGTCGCCGGGGCCGTGGCGGCCCGGGCCCCACTCGATCGCGTAGCCGGCGTCTTTCATCCGGCCGCCGCCGCGCATGACCGACTCCAGGTCCGGCATGACGAAGGCGATGTGGTTCAGCGCATTGTTGTCGGTGATTCCCACCGCGATCGTGTGATGGTCGGCATTGCAGTTCATGAATGCCATGATGCGGGTGAGGTCGGCCAGCCGGAAATCCAGCGCCTGTTCGAAGAACCGCCGGGTGGCGGCGACATCGGCGCTGTTGAGGACCGCATGCGCCAGGCGCACGGGCCGGTCGGGCACGTTGGCCATCGGGGCGCGCCGGGTGTCGCCGGCCAGGACCTGGATCAGCCGGCCGTCGGGGTCGCGCAGCATCAGCCCGCGGCCGCCCGCGGGATCGGCCACCGGGCCGATGGGGGTGGCCAGGGTTCCTCCCGCTTCGATGCCGGCGCGGGCGATCGCGTGCAGGGCGTCCTCGCCGTGCGCCCGCAGCGTGACGTGGCGGATGGCCGTGCGCGGGCCGCGGTGCAGCGACAGCAGGTGGTGGTCCGTGCCGGTGCCGCGGAAATAGAGCGCGTCAGGCTCGCGGGCAGCCACGTCCAGATGCCAGATGCGAGTGTAGAAGTCTTCCGCCTTGTCGAGGTCGGGGACTTCCAGGGCCACGCTGCGCAGCCCTTGTATGGTGGAAGAGGCCATGGGGTGATTGCTCCGTGCGGTCTGCCGCGTCAACTTGTCCGCGGGCCGGAGGCGTCTCCGTCGGTATGAGTGATGGGGGCAGTCTACGGGGCGACCGAATATCTATCCAGACGATTGGGCGAATAGTTAAAATCCAGGCCATGGATATTCGTCATGTGGATCTGAACCTGCTGCGCGTGTTCGACGCCATGCTGGAGCATCGCAGCGTGTCGCGCGCGGCCGAGGCCATCGGCCTGAGCCAGCCGGCCATGAGCGCCGCCGTGGCCCGCCTGCGCGCGCTGTTCAACGATGCCCTGTTCGTGCGGACCGGGGCGCAGATGCAGCCGACGCCGCGCGCGCTGGCGCTGGCCCCGGCGGTGCGCCGCGTCATGGAGACGGTCAAGAGCGAGATCCTGCAGGCCCATACCTTCGACCCCGCCACCAGCGAACGCACCTTCACGCTGATCACGCCCGACATCGGCGAGATCAACTTCGTGCCCAAGCTGCTGGCGCGTTTCGTCCAGGCCGGACCAGGGCTGAACCTGCGCACCCTGGCCATGCCGCGCCACGCGGCGGCCGAGGCGCTGGAATCGGGCGAGGCCGAGCTGGCCATCGGCTATTTTCCCGACCTGCACAAGGCGGGCATGTTCCAGCAACTGCTGTTCCGCAATCCCTACGTCTGCATCGTGCGCAAAGGCCATCCGGACGTGGGCGATGCGCTCACGCTCAAGCAATACCTGGCCCTGCCGCACGCGGCGGTCAGGCCGGGACGGGAACACCTGTTCGAGGAATATCTCCAGCGCAAGGGGCTACGGCGCAGGATCCTGCTGGAGACCTCGCATTTCACCAGCCTGCTGCCCATCATCGAGAGCTCGGACCTGATCGCCACCGTGCCGCACGACATGGCCACCGTCTGCGTGCAGCACGCCGACATCCGCATGGTGGACGTGCCGCTGAAGGTGCCCACCATCGAGGTCCACCAGTTCTGGCCGCGCCGCTTCCACAAGGACGCCGGCAATATGTGGCTGCGGGCGCAGGTGCACGAGCTGTTCAGAGCGTAGAGGTCCCCCCCCTACGCCCTTCGGGCGCCCCCCAGGGGGCGAAACCGGCGGACTGGCAAAGCCAGATCCGCGGTTTCCTGGGTCTAGTTCCTGTTTCTTGGCATGTCACACCGTTGCTACCGCTGGCAGCCAGCGAAGCACAGGTGCTCCAACCCAAGATAAAGGAACTAGACCCAGGATGCGGTGGATCCGGCTCCGCCGGTCCACCCGCATCGCCCCCTGGGGGGCGCCCGAAGGGCGTAGGGGGGGGACCCTACCCGATTGCGGTTCGCAGGTCGTCGGGCAGGGCGATCGACTTGTGCGTGTCCAGCGAGGTGGTGACCAGCGTCTGGACCGCCGACATCCGCACCACGTCGTCCGTGCCCACGCAGCGCCAGGCCAGCGTGATCGAGCGGTTGCCCAGGCGTGTGACCTCCAGCTCCAGCCACACTTGTTCGCCGAAGCGGCTGATCGCCCGGAAGTCCGATTCGAGGTGCACGGTCGGCATGCCTATCCGCCGCTCGCCCACCAGGCCGTGGTAGCCGCCGGGCAGGATCGCGTCTATCCAGCTCTCGACCAGGTCGTTGAACAGGATGAAGTACTGCGGATAGAAAATGATGCCGGCCGGGTCGCAGCGGGAAAAATGGATCTTGTACGGAAGTCGGAATGTGTGGGCGGTTTGCATGGGGAGACGGTTCGTCAGGGAAGGGCGGGCGCGAGCGGCCTGTGGAAGCACACGCGATGCTGCCCCGGGCCCGCATGGTCGAGATGGACGGGAACGCCGTCGACGACGCCGGTTCCGGGTGCCAGCCCGAAACCCATGCTCCGGTGGAAGGCGATCGAGCCCGTATTGGCCGGCGAGGTGATGCAGCGCACTTCCCGGCAGCCCCGGGCCCGCGCGGCATCGAAGAAACGTTCGTACAGCATCCGCCCCAGGCCCGCCGCGCGCAGCGCGGGGTCGACGCCGACGAAATGGATGTAGGCCACGCCCGTTTCCGACTGCGAGACGAAGCCGATCAGGAAGGCACGCACTTCCCCGGGCTGGCCGGCGACGAAGCTGGTGTCCTGGAAATGCTCGAAGAACAGGCGTTGCAGCAGCCCGCGCATGGGCCGGCCGCCCCACCAGTCGTCCACCACCGAGGTGATGGGTTCATAGTCGTCGATGGACAGGGGGCGCAGGGGTGGGAGCGTCATGGATGGCTGCAAAGGGATATGCCGGGTGCCGGGAATGTCTCGCGGACACGATACACGAGTTCATGCCCGTCCCATGCCTAGGCCGTGACGGCGTGCGCGTGCCGTTTGATCTGCGCCAGGGTTTCCTTCCCGATGGCGTCCCTGGCTCGTTCGGTATCGTAGTGCGCTTGCAGGCTCATCCAGCTTTGCGCGTCGGTCCCGAAATAAACGCCCAGTCGCACGGCGGTATCGGCGGTGATGGCGCGTTGTCCCTTGACGATTTCGTTGATGCGTCGGGGCGGTACACCGATGGCCTTGGCCAGGGCGTATTGGGTAATATCCATCGGCTCCAGCCAGTCGTGGAGCAGGATCTCGCGAGGAGTGGCGAGGGGGACTTGTCGGGGCACGGTGTTCTCCCTGCTAGTGATAATCCACGATCTCGACGTCACTGCTGATCCCCGCGCTGAAGCGAAAGCACACGCGCCATTGCGCATTGATCCGGATACTGTATTGTCCGGTCCGGTCGCCCGAGAGCGCCTCCAGCCTGTTTCCGGGGGGCGCGCGCAGGAAGTCCAGTGTGGCGGCTGCCGGGATCTGCTGGAGTCTGCGCATCGCCACCACTTCGATGTTGGCGAATCGTTTGACGTGTCTGCCCTGAAACAGCGTTTCAGGGTGGGGGCACTTGAATGACAGGATCATTGGATGGATAGCAACGTATCGCGTTATTAACGTCGAGCGTTAATAACGCGGTGTATGAGAGTTCCTTGCGGTGCTTCGTGCACCGCAAGTCTGCCATCCATTTCCCTGGTGTCGAGCGGACCTGGGATATCCGCATCACATCAAGATGATGTCGTACTGTTCCTGGCTATAAATCCCCTCGACCTGCAGCGAGATCGGCTTGCCGATGAAATCGCCCAGCGCCGCCAGGTTCTGGCTTTCCTCTTCCAGGAACAGGTCCACCACTGCCTGCGCGGCCAGGATGCGGAATTCCTTGGGGTTGAACTGCCGCGCCTCGCGCAGGATCTCGCGCAGGATCTCGTAGCACAGCGTGCGCGGGGTCTTGACCTGGCCCCGGCCCTGGCAGGTGGGGCAGGATTCGCACAGCACGTGGCTGAGCGATTCGCGCGTGCGCTTGCGCGTCATCTCGACCAGCCCCAGCTGGGTGAAGCCGTTGAGCGTGATGCGCGTGCGGTCGCGCGCCAGCGCCTTGCGCAGTTCGCCCAGCACGGATTCCCGGTGCTCCAGGTTCTCCATGTCGATGAAGTCCAGGATGACGATGCCGCCCAGGTTGCGCAGCCGCAACTGGCGCGCGATGGCCTGCGCCGCCTCGAGGTTGGTCTTGAAGATGGTGTCGTCGAAGTTGCGACCGCCGACGAAGCCGCCGGTGTTGACGTCGATGGTGGTCAGCGCCTCGGTCTGGTCGATGATGAGATAGCCGCCCGACTTCAGTTCGACCCGCCGCGACAGGCCCCGGTTGATCTCGTCGTCGACGTTGTAGAGATCGAACAGCGGCCGCTCGCCGGTGTAGTGCATGACCTTGTCGATGACCGAGGGCGTGAACTCCCGCGCCCAGGCCAGCAGCCGGGTGAAGCTGCTGCGCGAGTCGATCTGGATGGAGGCGGTCTCGGTGCTGACCACGTCGCGCAGCACCCGCTGCGCGAGGTTGAGGTCTTCGTGCAGCAGCCACGGGGCGCCCTTGGTGCGGGCCTGCTGCTGCATGATGGCCCACAGCTTGCCCAGGTAGGCGATGTCGGCCGCGAGCTCCTCGTCGGAAGCATCCTCGGCCTGGGTGCGCACGATATAGCCGCCTTTTTCCTCGGCGGGTACGAGATGCTGGACGCGGTCGCGCAACTGATTGCGCTCGGCCTCGGATTCGATGCGCTGGGAGATGCCGATGTGCGGGTCGTAGGGCAGGTAGACCAGCATGCGTCCGGCCACGCTGATCTGCGTGGACAGGCGGGCACCCTTGGTGCCGATCGGGTCCTTGATGACCTGCACCATCAGGGTCTGGCCTTCGAACAGCAGTTTTTCGATCGGCGTGGCGGGATGGCCGCCGTGGGCGCGTTCCTGGCGGCTTTCGCGGATGTCGGCGATATGCAGGAAGGCGGCGCGGCCCAGGCCGATGTCGATGAAGGCGCTCTGCATGCCCGGCAGCACGCGCGCGACGCGGCCGAGGTAGATGTTGCCGACGTAGCCCTTTTGCGAGGTGCGCTCGATGTGGAGTTCCTGGACGGCGCCTTGCTGGATGACGGCGACCCGGGTTTCGTAGGGGGATACGTTGATGAGTATGTCTTCGGTCATGGAATGTGCCGGTGGCGTGCGCGACTGCGACTATCCGCAGCTTACCGCGAGTCGGCAGGTGGCGGGGCCGGGGATCAGGGCAGGACGATGCCGGCCAGCGCCAGCAGCCGCGCGGTTTCGTACAGCGGCAGGCCCATCACGCCGGTGAAGCTGCCGGCGATGTGCTGCACGAATACGCCGCCCAGGCCTTGTATCCCGTAGGCGCCGGCCTTGTCGTAGGGTTCGCCGGTATCGCAGTAGCGCGCGATGTCGCGCGGCGTCAGTGCGCGAAAGCGCACGCGGGTGATCGAGACGTCTTCGTGCAGCGCGCCGCGATGGACCAGCGCGAGGGCCGTGTGCACCTCGTGCTCGGACCCCGACAGCCGGCCCAGGATGCGTTGCGCGTCGTCGCGGTCGACCGGCTTGCCCAGCACTTCGCCGCCAAGGATGACGGTGGTGTCCGCCGCCAGGATGGGGAGTTCGGCCAGTTTGCGCTGCTTCAGCAGTTCGGCGCCCGTCAGCGCCTTTTCCCGGGCCGTGCGGCGCACGTAGTCGGCGGCGGGTTCGCCCGGCAACTGGGGCTCGTCGGGGCCGTCCGACGGCGGCGGCAGCAGCAGTTCGTGCTCGACGCCCAGTTGCGCCAGCAATTCCCGGCGTCTCGGGCTGCGCGAGGCGAGGTAGATGGGGGGCATGTCAGCGCCCCATGGCGCGATGCGCCTTTCGTGACGGATGAGGCGGGTGCTGGGTGATCCAGGACGCCGCGGATCCGGTTTTGCCGGTCCGCCAGCGTCGCCCCCTTGAGGGGGCCCGCGTAAGCGGGTAGGGGGTGGGTTTCATCCTAGCCGCCTCGATGATAGGGATGGTTGGCCAGGATGGACCAGGCCCGGTACAACTGCTCGGCCAGCAGCACGCGCACCATGCCGTGCGGCAGCGTCAGGCTGGACAGCCGCAGCATTCCGTGGCAGCGGCGCTTCAGGTCGGGGTCGAGTCCGTCGGGGCCGCCGATCAGCAGCGCGACGTCCTGGCCGTCGTCGCGCCATTGCCGCATCTGCCTGGACAGGTCCATCGTGGTCAGGTCGCGGCCCCGTTCGTCCAGGGCCAGCCAGCGCCCGCCGGCGGGCAGGGCGGCTTCGATGCGCCGGGCTTCCAGGGCCTGCATCTGCGCGGCGGTCTTGCCGGTGGTGCGCGGTTCCGGCCGCACTTCGCGCAGTTCGATGGGCAGGTCGGGCGGCATGCGCTTGGCGTAGTCCGCGTAGGCGTCGTCCACCCATCCCGGCATGCGATGCCCCACGGCGATGATGATGAGCTTCATGCGGGGCCGCCCGGAATGCCTATTGGTCCAGCAGCTTCACACGGACAGGCTTGCCGCCCCAGACTTCTTCCAGGTTGTAGTACTGGCGGATGGCCGGCTGCATGATGTGGACGACGATGTCGCCCAGGTCCACCAGCACCCACTCGCCGGTTTCCTCGCCTTCGGTGGCGATGACTTCGCCGCCCAGTGCCTTGATCTTCTCGCTCACGCTGGAGGCCAGGGCGCGGGTCTGCCGGTTCGAGGTACCGCTGGCGATGACGACGCGGTCGAACAGGCTGGTGAGGTGGGTGGTGTTCAGCACCGTGATGTTCTGCGCCTTGACGTCCTCGAGGGCATCGACGACGGCGCGTTGTAGTTTGCGTATGTCCATATTCAGGCCTGATACAGGCGATGCTGTGTGATGTAGCGAAGTACGGCGGGGGGGACGAGGCCATCGACAGATTCGCCGCGGGCCAGCCGCTGCCGGATGCCGGAGCTGGATACGGCCATCTCCGGCATGGGCAGCCGGTGCAAGACGCGGCCGTACCGGGCCAGCTCCGCATGCAGCGGAGCGGGCGGCTCGGGTTCATTGCCAGGGCGGCCGGCCACCGCGAGGTCGGCCAGCGCGACGATGCCCTGCCATTCATTCCAGGTACAGAAATTCGCCAATTGGTCCGCGCCCAGGATCCAGACGTAGCGGGCGTCTCCAGCGACCGGCGCGCCCGTGCCGCCCGCCAGGGCCCGCAGGGTGTCGATGGTGTAGCTGGGGCCGCCGCGGTCGATCTCGATCCGGTTCAAGGCGAGGCCGGGGTGGCCGGCGATGGCCAGCGCGACCATGTCGGCGCGTTGTTCCGCCGTGGCGGCCAGCGGCTGGCGTTGCCAGGGAGCGGCGGCGGGTATGAGCTGGACCGATGCCACGCCCAGGTGCGCGAGGGCGGTGCGGGCCAGGGTCAGGTGCGCTTCGTGGATGGGGTCGAAGCTGCCTCCCAGCAAACCGATGCGCGGTGCCGTGGGCGCGCTCAAACCCAGTCCCGCGGGGGCAGCAGTTCGTAGAGGCGAGCCTCGGGCGAACCGGGTTCCGGGTGCCAGTCGTAGCGCCATTGCGCCAGCGGCGGCATGGACATCAGGATGGACTCCGTGCGCCCTCCCGATTGGAGGCCGAACAGCGTGCCGCGGTCGAACACCAGATTGAATTCGACGTAGCGTCCGCGCCGATAGGCCTGGAAGTCGCGTTCGCGTTCGCCGTAGGGCAGCGCCACGCGCTTGCGCACGATGGGCAGGTAGGCGTCCAGGAAGGCATCCCCCACCGAACGGGTGGCGGCGAAGGCATGCTCGAAACCGCCTTCGTTGAAGTCGTCGAAGAAAATGCCGCCCAGGCCCCGGGCTTCCTTCCGGTGCTTGAGGTAGAAGTATTCGTCGCACCACTTCTTGAAGCGCGGATACAAGTCCGGGCCGCTCGGGTCGAGGGCGGCCTTGCAACTGCGGTGGAAATGGACCGCGTCTTCCTCGGCGGGATAGTACGGGGTCAGGTCCATGCCGCCTCCGAACCAGAACACGTCATCGTCGTCCGACGCATGGACGGACTTGGCGATGAAGACCCGTACGTTCATGTGCACGGTGGGGACGTGGGGGTTGCGCGGGTGGATCACCAGCGAGACGCCCATGGCTTCCCAGGGGCGTCCGGCCAGCTCGGGGCGGTGGGCGCTGGCCGAGGGCGGCAGCGTGGCGCCGGTCACGTGGCTGAACAGCACGCCGCCACGCTCGAATACCTGGCCGCCCTCGATCAGGCGGGAGACGCCGCCCCCGCCTTCGGCCCGTTCCCAGGCGTCGGAGCGGAAGGAGCCGCCTTCGATTTCCTCCAGCCCCTGGACGATGCGGGACTGCAGGCCGGTGAAATAGGCGCGGGTCAGCGCGGTGTCTATCTTCATGCCGTGCCGGGCTCGGTCGGGGCGTTGCGGCGCGTGATGGCCCGCCAGCCGATGTCGCGGCGGTACTGCGCGCCGTCGAAATGGATGGATTGCAGCACGTCGTAGGCGCGCTGCTGGGCCAGCCGGGCGGAGTCGCCCAGTGCCGTGACGCACAGCACCCGGCCGCCGCTGGTCTGGACCTCGCCACCGCTTTCGGTGGTGCCGGCATGGAACACCATGCTGTCGGGCGTTTCGGCGGGCAGGCCGCGGATGACGTCGCCGGCGCGCGGGGTGTCGGGATAGTTGTGGGCGGCCATGACCACGCCCAGCGCGGTGCGGCGGTCCCAGTCGATGTTGGCCTGGTCCAGCGTGCCGGCCACCGCGTGCTCGAAGACTTCCAGCAGGTCGCTCTTGACGCGCATCATGATGGGCTGGGTTTCCGGATCGCCCATGCGGCAGTTGAATTCCAGCACCTTGATGCCGTTCGGGCCGATCATGAGCCCGGCGTACAGGAAGCCGGTGAACGGGATGCCGTCCTTGGCCATGCCCTGGATGGTGGGCCAGATGACCTCGCGCATGATGCGGCCATGCAGCTCGGGCGTGACCACGGGGGCGGGCGAGTAGGCGCCCATGCCGCCGGTGTTGGGGCCTTCGTCGTTGTCCTTGAGGCGTTTGTGGTCCTGGCTGGTGGCCAGCGGCAGCACATGCTTGCCGTCGCACAGCACGATGAAGCTGGCTTCCTCGCCTTCGAGGCATTCCTCGATCACCACGCGGGCGCCCGCCTGGCCCAGCTTGCCGTCGCCCAGCATGGCGTCGACCGCGGCGTGGGCTTCCTGGACCGAGGTGGCGACCACCACGCCCTTGCCGGCGGCCAAGCCGTCGGCTTTGATGACGATGGGCGCGCCTTCCTGGTCAATGTAGGCATGCGCCTGCGCCGGATCGGTGAAGGTCTGGTACTTGGCGGTGGGAATGCCGTGCCGGACCATGAAGGCCTTGGCGAAGTCCTTGGAGCTTTCCAATTGCGCGGCGGCCTTGGTGGGCCCGAATATCTTGAGCCCGCGCGCGCGGAAGATGTCCACCACGCCGGCCGCGAGCGGGGCCTCGGGGCCGACCACGGTCAGGCCGACGCCTTCTTTCTCGACGAAGTCGGCCAGTTGCGCGGGATCGGTGATGGGGATGTTCTGCAGGTGCGAGGTCAGGGCCGTGCCGCCGTTGCCGGGGGCGACGAACACCTTCTGGGTCTTCGCGGCTTTGGCCAGTTGCCAGGCCAGGGCGTGTTCGCGGCCGCCGGAGCCGATGACGAGAAGCTTCATGTGGGTTACTCGTCCATGACCGCGGTGGTGTAGACCTCCTGGACGTCGTCCAGGGATTCCAGCACGTCCAGCAATTTCTGCATTTTTTCGGCATCCTCGCCGGACAGGGGTGTTTCGTTGAGCGCCTTCATCACGATGCCGTCCATCTCGGCCTTCATGCCCGCGCCGTCGAAGGCCTGCTTGACGACGCCGTAGTCGGCGGGCGCACAGACGACCTCGATCACGCCTTCGTCGTCGGTGATGACGTCCTCGGCGCCCGCGTCGAGCGCGAGTTCCATGACCTTGTCCTCGGGCGTGCCAGGGGCGAACAGGAACTGGCCGCAGTGCTTGAACATGAAGGCCACCGAGCCTTCCTGGCCCAGGTTGCCGCCATGCTTGGCGAAGGCATGGCGGACCTCGGCCACGGTGCGCGTGCGGTTGTCGGTCATGCAGTCGACGATGACGGCCGCTCCGCCGATGCCATAGCCTTCGTAGCGGACTTCCTCGTAGTGGTCGCCGTCGGCTCCGCCGGCGCCGCGCGCGATGGCCCGTTGGATGGTGTCCTTGGGCATGTTGGCGTCGGTCGCCTTGTCCCACGCCAGGCGCAGGCGGGGGTTGGTGTCGGGGTCGGCGCCGCCGGCGCGGGCGGCCACGGTGACTTCACGTATCAGTTTGGTCCACAGCTTGCCGCGCTTGGCGTCTTGGCGCCCTTTGCGGTGCTGGATATTGGCCCATTTGCTATGTCCGGCCATGGAAATCGCTTGTGTCGTAACGATGAAAGGGGCATTTTAGCTTGACCGGCAGGTGGCGGCTCCCGGAGGAATGTCCACTTGCGGCCAATACCACAGACTGCGCACCGTCACAGCGGTGCGAAAACCACAGGACCGGGGCGCGGAGCCAGGCCCGGCGCGGCTTTTGACAAGAGCGGGGCCTTGCGCACAGAATCCCCGCAACTCTCCGCCGCCCAGTTTGCCCAACGGAACCATCATGGCCGCTCCCATTCTCCTTGCCAAGAACGCCAAAACCGAGCTTTTCCTGCTGCCGGGCATGGCCAACCGCCACGGTTGCATCACCGGCGCGACCGGCACTGGCAAGACGGTCACCCTGCAGGTCATGGCCGAAGCCTTCTCGCGCCAGGGCGTGCCGGTGTTCATGGCCGACGTCAAGGGCGACCTGACCGGGATTTCCCAGGCCGGCGCGCCCACGCCCAAGCTGCAGGAGCGGCTCAAGTCGCTGGGATTGGACGAACCCGCCTGGGGCGCGAGCCCGGCCACGCTGTGGGACGTCTTCGGCGAGCAGGGGCACCCGGTGCGGGCCACGATCTCCGACATGGGGCCGCTGCTCCTGGGCCGCATGCTGAACCTGAACGACACGCAGGCCGGCGTGCTGACCATGGTTTTCCGCATCGCCGACGACAACAGCATGCTGTTGCTGGATCTGAAGGATCTGCGCGCCATGCTGCAGTACGTCGGCGACAACGCCGCGCAGTTCAAGACGCGCTACGGCAACGTGTCGGCAGCGTCGGTGGGCGCGATCCAGCGCGGTCTCCTGGCGCTCGAGTCCCAGGGCGGCGACCGCTTCTTTGGCGAGCCCATGCTGGACATCGACGATCTCATGCAGACCGATGCCCAGGGGCGCGGCATCGTCAACATCCTGGCCGCCGACAAGCTGATGCAGTCCCCCACGCTGTACGCGACCTTCCTGCTGTGGATGCTGTCCACCCTGTTCGAGCACCTGCCCGAGGCCGGCGACACCGACAAGCCGAAGTTCGTGTTCTTCTTCGACGAGGCGCATCTGTTGTTCAACGATGCGCCCAAGGCCCTGCTGGACAAGATCGAGCAGGTGGTCCGGCTGATCCGCTCCAAGGCGGTGGGGGTCTATTTCTGCACCCAGAACCCGCTGGACATTCCCGAGACGGTGCTGGGCCAGCTCGGCAACCGCGTGCAGCACGCGCTGCGCGCCTTCACGCCGCGGGACCAGAAGGCGGTGAAGTCGGCGGCCGACACCATGCGGCCCAATCCGGGCCTGGACATCGCCGCCGCCATTACCGAACTGGGCGTGGGCGAAGCCCTGGTGTCGCTGCTGGACGAGAAGGGCCGGCCGGGGCCGACCGAGCGCGCCTACGTCGTCGCGCCGGGCAGCCGGATCGGCCCGGCCACCGACGCCGAGCGGCAGGCGCTGCGCCAGTCGTCGGTGGTGGCGGGGGTCTATGAAAAAGTCGTCGACCGGGAGTCGGCCTATGAAATCCTGGTCGCCCGCGCGGGTGGCGCGGGCCCGGCCACCGGCGGAGCTCCGGCACCGGCCCAGCCTGGCCAGCAGCCGGAGGCCGGGGGTGGGGTGGCGGACGGCCTGCGCGATATCCTGTTTGGTTCCACCGGTCCCCGGGGCGGCCGCCGCGAAGGGGTGCTGGAGTCGGCGGCGCGCAGCGCCGTCCGCTCGATGGGTACCCAGCTCGCGCGCGATCTGACGCGGGGGCTGCTCGGTTCGCTGCTGGGCAAGCGGCGTTGACCGGCCGCGCATGACGCGGCGATGAAGCCCCTGTCTGGAACAGGGACTATAAGTGGGTCTATTACTGCATTGACAACCATTGCCTATGCAGCAATAATGTCGCCATGGCAGATCCCACTTCGTCCCCTCGCATTTCTCCGGAGCTGGCCGAACTGATTCGGCGCTATGACCCGGAAGAGAGTGTGGGCTACTTGATCAAGCAGGCCCATTTGTCGTTCCAGCGGGCGGTCGATGCCGAGATGACGGCGCTCGACCTGACCGCCATGCAATGGGGTCCGCTGATGCTGCTCGCCATGGGGCGGGGCGAAACCGCCGCCGAACTGGCGCGCAATGCCTGTTCGGATACCGGCGCCATGACGCGCATGCTCGATCGGCTCGAATCCAAGGGATTGATACGGCGGGTGCGCAGCGCGGAAGACCGCCGGGTCCTCAAGCTGGAACTGACGGAAGAGGGCGTGCGCGCCGCCGAGCAGGTTCCGCAGCGCCTGCACGACGCGGTCGATCTGCACACCCGCGACTTTTCCGAACAGGAAGTCCAGCAGTTGAAGTCCTTGCTGCGCCGCATGGCGGCCAACGGCGCCCAGCGCGGCTGAGGCCGGGCCATTGGGCGCGGCCCTTGTTTCATTTTTATGACTGCCTAAGCAGTAATAGGCAAGGCAATTAAATTCAGCGGATCGTAAGCTTCCATGAAAAGATATTTGCTAGTGCCCCTGGTCGCCGCCCTGGCCGCGTGCGCCGGCATGGACCAGGACGGCGCCTCGCATGCCCGCCTGGTCGATGCGCCCACGCTGGGCATGGCGCAGGCCGACGTGCAATGGCCGGTGCAGCAGTGGTGGCATCGCTACGGCGACGCGCAACTCGACCGCCTGGTGGATGAGGCTATCGCCGGCAGTCCGTCCATCGTCATCGCCCAGGCGCGGCTGGCGCGCGCCGAGGCGGCCGTGGGCGCGGCCCGCGCGAACGGCCTGCCCCAGGTCGACGGTACCTTCACCGCCACCCGCCAGCGCTATACCGAGAATGGCGCCATCCCGGCCCCCCTGGCCGGCGGTGTGCGTACCGATTCGAGGCTGGCGCTGAACGTGAGCTATGAACTGGATTTCTGGAACAAGAATGGTTCGCTGCTGAAGGCGGCGCTGTCCGAAACCCGGGCGGCGCAGGCGGAGAACCAGGCGGCGGTGGGCATCCTGGCCAGCGCGGTGGGGTCGGCCTATTTCAATCTGCAGCGCCTGTTCGCGCAGCGGGAAGTACTGCTGGCGGCCATCGGCCAACGCGAGGGCGTGGCCGGCCTGACCCGCCAGCGCTACGCGTCGGGCCTGGATACGCAGGTGGAGGTCAAGCAGGCCGAGTCGGCGCTGGCCGAAGCGCGTACGCAATTGGCGCAGGTCGACGAAAGCATTTCCCTGCAGCGCAACGAGCTGGCCGCGCTGGCTGGCGCGGGCCCCGAGCGTGGCGAGGCCATCCGGCCCGTGCCCCTGGTATCGCCCGGCACCGAGGTGCCCGCCAGCGTGCCGCTGTCGCTGCTGGGCCGGCGTGCCGACATCGTCGCCGCCCGGTGGCGGGTCGAATCGGCCCAGCGCAATGTCGACGCGGCCAAGGCCTTGTTCTATCCGGACATCAACCTGGCGGGCTTTGTCGGCACCTCGGCCCTGGGGTTGTCCAATCTGTTCAAGTCCGGCAGCCAGATCATCGGCGTCGGCCCGGCCATCACCCTGCCGATCTTCGAGGGCGGCCGGCTCAATGCCAACCTGAAGGGCAAGGCGGCGGACACCGACCTGGCCATCGCTTCCTACAACCAGACCGTGCTGCACGCCGTCAACGAAGTGGCCGACACGCTGGCCTCGATCCGGGCGCTGGACCGCGAGAGCGGCGAACAGCGCAAGGCCCGCGAAGCCATCGAGCAGGCCTACGAACTGGCGGTCAAGCGCTATCGCGCGGGCCTGGGCAATTACCTGAGCGTGCTGGCCGCGCAAAGCGCGGTGCTGACGCAGGCCCGATTGGATACCGATCTGAAGGCCCGGGCCCTGACGCTCGACGTCGCGCTGGCCAAGGCGCTGGGCGGAGGCGCGGATCTGCCCGCCGACCCGGCCGGGCCGGTTGCCGCGGCCGCGCGCTAGCCAAACGAGTCGAACACCTGTTCATGCCGCGTACGCTGCGCGGCGCAAGGGAAAACGAGATGGAAACCGCACAACAAGCTTCCAAGAACCCCCGCAAGAAACTGCTGCTGGGCGCCGCCGGCGTATTCGCCGTGGCCGCCGTCGCCTATGGCGCGTGGTGGGCGCTGGTGGCTCGCCACTACGAAGGCACCGACGACGCCTATGTCCAGGGCAATCTGGTGCAGATCACGCCGCAGATCGCCAGTACGGTCGTCGCCATCCAGGCCGATGATACCGACTACGTCAAGTCCGGCGACCCCTTGATCCTGCTGGACAAGGCCGATGCGCAGATCGCGCTCGACCAGGCCCGGGCCGCGCTGGCCCAGACCGTGCGCCAGGTGCGGACGCTGTATGCCAACAATGGTGCCCTGGCCGCCAACATCGCCGTGCGCCAGGCCGACATCGAGCGCGCGCGGGCCGACCTCGCCAAGGCCCAGAACGACGCCAGGCGCCGCCAGGAGCTGGCTTCGTCCGGCGCGGTCAGCGGCGAGGAACTGCTGCACGCCGAAACCGCGGTCAGCAACGCCAAGTCGGCGCTGGCCTCGGCGCAGGCGGCCCTGGTGGCAGCGCGCGAGCAGCTTGCCACCAATACCGCGCTCACCGATGGCACCAGCGTCGAACAACATCCCAATGTCCTGGGCGCCGCGGCCAAGGTCCGCGAAGCCTATATCAACCTGTCGCGCACCTCGCTGCCCGCGCCCGTGACCGGCTATGTGGCCAAGCGCAGCGCGCAGGTGGGGCAGCGCGTGGCGCCCGGCGCCTCGCTCATGACCATCGTGCCGCTGGACCAGGTGTGGGTGGATGCGAATTTCAAGGAGGTGCAACTGGGCCGCATGCGTATCGGCCAGCCCGTTACGCTGGAGGCGGATGTCTATGGTTCGAAGGTCGAGTACCACGGCAAGATCGCCGGCCTGGGCGCGGGAACCGGCAGCGCCTTCGCCCTGCTGCCGGCCCAGAACGCCACCGGCAACTGGATCAAGGTGGTGCAGCGCGTGCCGGTGCGCATCGCCCTGGATCCCAAGGAGATCGAGGCGCATCCCCTGCGCGTGGGCCTGTCGATGAATGTCTCGGTGAATGTCTCGTCCACCGACGGTCCGGCGCTGGCCGAGGCGGCGCGTACCGCGCCCGCCTATTCGACGACGGTCATGGATCATGCCCGCGAAGACGCCGATGCCCTGGTGGCCGCCACGATCGCCCTGAACCTGGGCGGCCGCGCGGCCGATGCCAAGCCCGCGGTGGCCAAGACGTCGCCGCTGCACATTTCCACGCCCGTTCGCGCCGACAAGGGCGGCACGATGGCGACCGCGCGCCACGGCGTGGGCGTGATGTAGGGCCGCGCCTGCCACGGATGCTTCCATGACGACCAATGCTTCTTCCCCGGCCCTGGCCGACGAGCCCGCCGGGCAGCCGGCGCCGGGCGGCCCGCCGGCGACCCATCCGCCGCTCCAGGGCAGCCAGCGCGTGCTGGGCACGATCGCCTTGTCCGCGGCGGTGTTCATGAACGTGCTCGACACGTCGATCGCCAACGTTTCCCTGCCGGCCATCTCGGGCGACCTGGGGGTCAGCACCAGCCAGGGCACCTGGGTGATCACCTCGTTCGCGGTGGCCAATGCCATCGCGCTGCCGTTGACGGGCTGGCTGACCATGCGTTTCGGACAGGTGCGGCTGTTCATCGCCTCGGTGCTATTGTTCATCGTCGCATCGTGGCTGTGCGGCCTGGCGCCCAACCTGGAGTCGCTGATCGCGTTCCGCGTGCTCCAGGGCCTGGTGGCCGGTCCCATGATTCCGCTGTCGCAGACGTTGATGCTGGGCAGCTACCCGCGCGAGAAATCCGGCATGGCGCTCGCGTTCTGGGCCATGACCACGCTGGTGGCGCCCGTGGCCGGTCCCTTGCTGGGCGGCTGGATCTCCGACAACTATTCGTGGCCGTGGATCTTCTACATCAACATCCCGGTCGGCCTGGTGGCCGCGTGGGTGAGCTGGAGCATCTACCACAAGCGTGAGTCGCCGATCCGCAAATTGCCCATCGACACCATGGGCCTGGTCCTGCTGGTGGTCTGGATCGCCGCGCTGCAGATCATGCTGGACAAGGGCAAGGAGCTCGACTGGTTCGCCAGCGGCACCATCGTGATGCTGGCGGTGGTCGCGGTGGTCGGCTTCGTGTTCTTCGTCATCTGGGAACTGACCGACCGGCATCCCGTCGTGGACCTGCGCCTGTTCGCGGGACGCAACTTCACCGTGGGCGCGTTGACGCTGTCGATCGCCTACGCGGTATTCTTCGGCAATGTGGTGCTGCTGCCGCTCTGGTTGCAGACGCAGATGGGCTATACGGCCACGGACGCCGGCATGGTGACCGCGCCCATCGGGCTGCTGGCCATCGTATTCACGCCCATCGTCGGCCGCATGCTGGCGCGCACCGATCCCCGCGTCCTGGTCACGGTCGCCTTCGGGGTGTTCGCCGCCGTCAGCTTCATGCGTTCGAACTTCACGCCGCAGTCCGACATCGTGACCCTGCTCGAACCCACCGTGCTGCAGGGCGCGGGGATGGCCGCCTTCTTCGTGCCGCTGGTATCGCTGACCCTGGCGGGGCTGCCGCCCGACAAGATCGCCAGCGCATCGGGCCTGTCGAACTTCCTGCGCATCACCGCGGGGGCATTCGGCACCTCGATTTCAACCACGATGTGGGAAGACCGCGCGGCCATGCACCATGCCCATCTGACCGAGCATATCACCGCCGGCAGCGGGGCCACGTCGCAGGCGCTCTCGAGCATGCAGGGCGCGGGCATGTCGCCGGACCAGGCGCTGGCGTCGGTCAACAACCTGATCAGCGGCCAGGCGCTGACGATGTCGGCGGTCGATATCTTCTATGGCTCGGCCATCATTTTCCTGGTCCTGACCGCGATGGTCTGGCTGGCCAAGCCCGGCAAGCGCGGGGCGGGCGCGCCGGCCGATGCGGGCGGCGCGCACTGAGGGCGAGGCCCCGGCCGTGAAATTTACGAGTGTGCCGCGAACGACTATATTGCATCGGATGTTCCCGGCAGGAATCCGATGACGCGGCCTTTTCTTTCCCGGTCCCTGGCCATGCTCGGCCTGGCCGGCCTGCTCGTGCTCCAGGGCTGTTCCCCGATGGCGTCCGGCGGGCACGGCCTGGACATCGACACCTCCATCAGCGCGCGCAGCCAGGGCAGCCGCGTGCGCTTCATCGTGCTTCACTACACGGTGTCCGAATCGTCGCGGGCGCTGGGCACGCTCAGCCAGGGCGAGGTCAGCAGCCACTATCTGGTCACCGACGATGAGCCGCCGCACATCTACCGGCTGGTGGACGAGAACCGGGCCGCCTGGCATGCCGGCCAAAGCGAGTGGGGGGGCTATACCTGGCTCAATCGAAGTTCGATAGGCATAGAGATCGTCAATCGCGGACCGGTGGGAACGGCGGCCGACGGGACGCCGGTCTGGCAGCCGTACCGGCCGTCGCAGATCCGGGCCGTGCGGGCGCTGGTGCGCGACATTGCCGAGCGTCATGGCGTCGGGCCGGAAAACATCGTCGGCCACAGCGACATCGCGCCGCTGCGCAAGCAGGATCCCGGCCCGCTGTTTCCGTGGCGCGAGCTGGCGCGCGAGGGCGTGGGCCGTTGGTATGACGAATCGGTGGCCCAGGCGCTGGGCGCGCGCTTCGCGTCCCAGGGGTTGCCCGACATGGCCTCGGTCCGGCAGCAACTGGTCCGCGTGGGCTATGGCGTGCCGCCCGCCGACGCGCCCGAGCGCGAGATGCAGGCGGTCCTCGCGGCCTTCCAGATGCACTACCGGCCCGCGCGCTACGACGGCGTGCTCGATGCCGAGACCGCCGGCGTGCTGGCGGCGCTGGTGGCCTCGTCGGGTCCGGTGGGCGCGGGCGAGGGTTCGGCCTGGTAGAAACCTAGTTCTTGGTGCCGAAGAGGCGGTCGCCGGCATCGCCCAGCCCGGGCACGATGTAGGCGTTCTCGTCCAGGTAGTCGTCCAGCGACGCCAGGTACATGGGGACGTCGGGATGGTGGTCGCAATAGACCTGCATGCCTTCGGGCGAGGCCACCAGCGCGACGAAGATGATGTGCGAGGCCGGCACGCCGCGTTTCTTCAGCGCGTCCACGGCGTGGGCGGCCGAATAGCCCGTGCCTATCATGGGATCGCACAGGATGAACGTACGGCCTTCGAGTTCCGGCAGGCGCACGAGGTATTCCACCGGGCGATGCTGCTCGTCGCGGTACAGGCCGATATGGCCGACGCGGGCCGAGGGCACAAGATCCAGCAGTCCGTCCGCCATGCCGCTGCCCGCGCGCAGCACCGGCACCACCGCGAGCTTCTTGCCGGCTATCACCGGCGCGTCCATGGGCGTCATGGGCGTCTCGATGGGGCGCAGCGCCAGGGGCAGGTTGCGGGTGACCTCGTAGCCCATCAGTTGCGAGATCTCGCGCAGCAACTGGCGGAACGTCCGCGTCGACGTGTTCTTGTCGCGCATGTGGGTCAGCTTGTGCTGGATCAGCGGATGATCGAGGATGAGCAGGTTGGGAAAGCGCGGATCGGTCTTCACATGCGTACCTTGGGGGTGGGCGGGCGGCGCCTGGCAATGTGGCGCGGCCGATGTTTTCCGCGATTGTATGCGCGATTAGAATGCGGCATGACCATTGCCCATCAAGGAGATTCCAGATGTCCAAGGCGATACGCATCGAGCAGCATGGCGGCCCCGAAGTACTCAGGCTGGTTGACGTCGACGTGCCCGCTCCCGGCCCCGGCGAAGTCCGGATCCGGCAGCATGCCGTCGGCCTGAATTTCATCGACATTTACTTCCGCACCGGCCTGTATCCCGCCAGGCTGCCCGCCGTGCTGGGGTTCGAGGCGGCCGGCGTGGTGGACGCGGTGGGCGCCCAGGTCCGGCACCTGAAGGTGGGAGACCGCGTGGCCTACGGACAGAGCCCGCTGGGCGCCTATGCGGAGGTGCGCAACATGCCCGCCTTCCAGGTGGTCCGCATTCCGGACGGCGTCGGCTTCGACCAGGCCGCGGCCATCATGCTCAAGGGGCTGACGGTGCAGTACCTGTTCCGCCAGACCTACCGCCTGCAGGGCAACGAGACCATCCTGTTCCACGCCGCGGCCGGCGGTGTCGGCCTGATCGCGTGCCAGTGGGCGAAGGCTTTGGGCGTAAAATTGATCGGCACGGTGTCCTCTCCGGAAAAGGCGGCGCTGGCCAAGGCCAACGGCGCGTGGCGGGTCATCGACTACAGCCGCGAGAACGTCGCCGAGCGCGTGCTCGAGCTGACCAAGGGCAAGAAGGTGCCGGTGGTCTACGACGGCGTGGGCAAGGACACCTGGGAAACCTCGCTCGACTGCCTGCAGCAGCGCGGCCTGATGGTCAGCTTCGGCAACGCGTCCGGCGCGGTCACCGGGGTCAACCTGGGCATTCTGGCGCAGAAGGGCTCGTTGTTCGTGACGCGGCCCACCGTGGCGCATCACGTGGACACCCTGGAAAAAATGCAGGCGGCGGCGGCCGACCTGTTCGAACTGGTCGTGGCGGGCAAGATCAAGCCGCGCATCGAGCAGCGCTTCAGGCTCGAGGACATCGCCCAGGCCCACGAATCGCTGGCCGCCCGCAAGACCACCGGTTCCACCGTACTCGAGGTATAGGGGGATAGGACTGAATATGAAATGGATCATCGTCGCGCTGTACCTGGGCGCCATCGGCTACGTGCACTTCCGGGGCAAGGTCCGGCTGCGTTTCTTCAGGCAGCTGTTCGACCACTCCTCGATCGTGGCGCCCGTCAACGCGTTCATGTACCTGTTTTCCCGGGTGCCCGCCGTGCCGTACATTCCGGTGCGGCAGTTGCCGGCGCTACAGGCGCTGGACGACAACTGGGAGATCATCCGCGACGAGGCGGTGCAACTGCGCGACGCACAGCGCATACGCGCGGCGGAAAAGAACAATGACGCGGGCTTCAACTCCTTCTTCAAGTCGGGCTGGAAACGGTTCTACCTGAAGTGGTACGAAGCCCAGCATCCGTCCGCGCACGAGTATTGCCCCCGCACGGTCGAGATCCTGCGCGGCATTCCCGAGGTCAAGGCAGCCATGTTCGCCGAACTGCCGCCCGGGGCCAGGCTCAATCCCCACCGCGATCCGTTCGCAGGTTCGCTGCGCTACCACCTGGGGCTGGAGACGCCCAACGACGACCGCTGCTTCATCGAGGTCGACGGCGAGCGCTACAGCTGGCGCGACGGACAGAGCGTGGTGTTCGACGAGACCTTCATCCATTGGGCCGAGAACGGGACCGATCGCGACCGCATCATCCTGTTCTGCGACGTCGAGCGTCCGCTGCGCTACCGCTGGGCGCAGGCCTTCAACAAGTGGATGGGACGCAAGGTCATGACCGCCGCCAGTTCGCCCAACGAAGAGGGCGACAAGACCGGCCTGATCAACAAGCTCTTCCACATCGTCTGGGTGTGCGGGAAATATCGCCGCAAGCTCAAGAACTGGAATCGTACGGTCTATCGGCTGACCAAGGCGGCCCTGATCGTCGGTGTGGCCGCGCTGATCATCTACATCTGACCCTACAGGCCCCGCGACCGGGCGAACACTCCCAGTCCGAGGCCTATCGCGGCGCATAGGGCCATCAGCGGCAGGGCATGGGACCAGTCAGGCACCGCGCCCGATGCCGTGACGGCCCAGGTCACCAGCGGGGCGGCGGCGAACTGTCCCAGGTTGGAGCCCTGCAGGAACAAGCCCTGCAGGCTGGCGATCTGGTCGGGGCTCTTGGCCAGGCGCGGCGAGGCAGACAGCGTGGCGGCCGGCAGGGTTCCGCCGATCAGGTTCAGGCTGAGGCAGGCTCCGAAGCGGACAGCGTCCGGCAGCCAGTCCGAGAAGATCGCGCAGGCGGACAGGCCGACGACGATATGGGCCGTCATGATCAGCGAACTGCCGCGCAGGCCGCGCTGCAGCAGCGAGGCGCCCAGCACCGAGCCGCCCGCGTTGAAGAAGATCACGACGGCTGTCAGCAAGGACGCCGTGCGCAGCGACAGCCCGCGTTCCTGGATGGCCCAGGTGGGCAGGAAGGTCATCACCGTGAAGAACTGGATGGCATAGAACGTGAACGACAGTGCCAGGACCCAGGGTACGAGCTGGCGCAGTCCGCCGGTCAGCTTGTGCCAGTCCATCGGGCGCGTGGCCGCCGGCGCGGGGCGCGCGTAGCGCGAACGCCAGAACCCCATCCACACCGCGCACACGGCGGTCACGCCGGCGATGAGCGCCCAGAGCAGGCGCCAGTGGCCGGTCTCCAGCAGCAGCGGCGCCGTCAGCAGCGCCGCGCTGATGCCCAGCGGCATGTACGCCGACCACAGGGCCAGCACCAACCGGGTCTGGTGGGGCGCGCTGAGCGCCGTCAGCAGCGCGGGTACCGAGACCACGATGGCGATCTGGCCCGTGCCCTCGATGATGCGGCTGGCCAGCAGCAGGGCGTAGCTGTCGGACACCGCGCCCAGCAGTCCTCCCGCCACCAGCGCGCACAGGCCGGCGATGGTGAAGCGCCATGCGCCCACGCGGCCCGAGGCCAGCCCCATGACGGCGGCGCACAAGGTGGCGATGGTGCTGAACAGGGAGACGACCCAGCCCACTTCGCGCAGGCTCAATCCCAGGTCGCGCTGCAGCAGGGGTAGCGCGGGCGGCATCTTGCCCACGCACAGCGCGACCAGGATGCCGCAGGTCACCCCCAGGGCGACGCCGGGCCAGTCGGTGTGGCGCGGGCGTGGGGCGGGACGGGGGGGCGTCGATGGAGAGGGGGGCGCCATGCGTCAGGCCTTGCCCAGGACGATCTTCATGGCCGGCAGGAGCTGGGCGGCGGTTTCCGGGCGTTCAAGCGCGTAGTCCAGATTCATTTGGGCGACATCCACGTGTTCCTCGGCCAGGGCCTGGGCGCGGGCGCCTTCGCCTTTCTCCATGGCATGCGCCAGCCGGTGGTGCTGGAGGTGGGCATAGATCATCCATTTCTGCCGCTCGTCGCCCGTGTTCTGCATGGGCAGCATGGTGCTGGGCGAAGCGAAAGGGAGCCGGTTGTTCATCTCGATGGCACGTGCCAGCGCGAAATTGCCGGCCGCGTCGATGATCAGCTTGTGGAAGCGATCGTTCATTTCCCCGTACAAGGCATAGTCGTCGTAGGTCATCTCGGCCTTGTTGACGGCGCGGTCTCCGTCCCGCAGGCAGGCCCTGAGATCCAGCGACAACTGGCGCGAGACGCCGTGTTCAGCCACCAGGCGGGCGGCCATGCCTTCGAGGTGGCCGCGCACCGCGATGGCGTCGTGGATCTCGCGCGGCGTGAAGCGCCGCATCATGTAGCCGTTGGTGGGCGAGGGCTCGATCAGCCCTTCCTGTTCGAGGGCGGCCAGCGCCAGCCGGATGGGCGTGCGCGACACCCCCAGTTTTTCGGCCAGCGGGATTTCGGCCAGGCGTTCGCCCGGCGTGAACTCACCCTTGAGTATCAGGTCCCGCAATTGCACCAAGACGCGCGTCTGTTGCGATTCCAATGTCGCTCTCCTTTGCGAGTGCAGCGGCGGCCTCATTGTATCGAATTGAATTACTGGATCCAGTTTTGATGCCGTGGCGGTTTTCACTGGAAATCAGGTCGTTTGTCCTGCCGCGTTAGGGAAAACGATGTTTTCATATAAATTATTGAAATTAAAGGGATATTTTTCAATTTTTGGATTTTTCATGGTCTCGTTGGAGAGAAGGCATGAACCACGGGTTTACATGACTGGATCCATAGAATAGTATCTTGCATACATCGCGCCACCTCATGGAGTTCGTATGTCCCCTGAGCAGAATGAACGCATCACCCGTGTGGGGATGGGCAAGCCGGCCGGCACCTTGCTGCGCCAGTATTGGCAGCCCGTTGCCCTGGTCGACGAACTCGAGGGCGATCGCCCCATTCGTCCCGTCAAGTTGATGGGGCAGCACTTCGTGTTGTTCCGGGACGAGCAGGGCCGCTATGGCCTGCTCGATCGCGACTGTCCGCACCGCGGCGCCGACCTGGCCTTCGGCCGACTGGAGGATGGCGGATTGCGCTGCCTGTTCCATGGCTGGCTGTTCGACGTCGACGGCGCCTGTCTGGATACCCCGGCCGAGCCGGAAGGCAGCAAGCTGTCCCAGCGCATCAAGCAGAAGTCCTATCCCGTGGTCGAGAAGAGCGGCCTCTTGTTCGCCTACATCGGCGAAGGCGAGCCCCCGGCATTTCCGCATTTCGACTGCTTCGTCGCGCCCAACGAATACACCTTCGCCTTCAAGGGCTACCTCGATTGCAACTGGCTGCAGGCGCTGGAGGTCGGCATCGATCCGGCCCACGCCTCGTACCTGCACCGTTTTTTCGAGGATGGCGATACCGATGCCAGCTACGGCAAGCAGTTCCGCGGCGCGTCGGCCGATTCCGACCTGCCCATCACCAGGGTGCTGCGCGAATTCGACCGCCCCGAGATCAAGGTCGATCCCGCCAACTACGGCCTGCGCCTGACCGCGCTGCGCCGGCTGGGCGGCGAGCAGACGCACGTGCGCGTGACCAACCTCGTTTTTCCGCAGGCTTTCATCATCCCGATGAGTTCCGAGATGACGATCGCGCAATGGCACGTGCCGGTGGACGATGAAAGCTGCTACTGGTATGCCATCTTCACCAGCTTCGGTCAGCCGGTGAACAAGCAGCAGATGCGCGACCAGCGCCTGGCGCTGTACGAACTGCCGGACTACATGCCGCGTGTGGGCCGCTTCAACAACTATGGCTACGACTCGAAAGAGCAGGCGACGCAGACCTACACCGGGATGGGGCACGACATCAACGTGCACGATCAGTGGGCCGTGGAGTCGCAGGGCAGGATCCAGGATCGTACCCGCGAACACCTGGGCTCCACCGACAAGGGCATCGTCGCCTATCGCCGCCTGCTGCTCGAGGCCATCGACCAGGCCGAGCGCGGCGAGAAGGCACTGATGATGATCGACGAGTCGAAAGCGGGCGAGTTCACCGGTCCGCCTTCCATCGACGGCATTGGCCCGGGCGATACCTGGAGCGATTATTGGAAGATCGCGGACGAGAAGCGCCGCAAGAGCTCCAAGTGGGCAGCGTAGGGGGCGGCATGTCTTTCGTGGAGAGATTCGGCCTGTGGTCCGAGGCCCAGCAGCAAGCGGCGCGCGAGGTCATCGCCGCCCTGGAAGGCGGCACGCTCGACGTCGTGCGCTTTTCCTTCCCCGACCAGCACGGGATCCTGCGCGGCAAGACCCTGGTGGCCCAGGAGGCGGTGAGCGCGCTCAAGAGCGGCGTGACCATTACCACCACCATGTACGCCAAGGATACGTCGCACCGCACGGTGTTCCCGGTGTTCACGTCCGGCGGCGGTTTCAGCCGCCCCGAAATGCAGGGCGCCGCCGATGTGCTGATGGTGGCCGACCCCACCACGTTCAAGGTCCTGCCCTGGGCGCCCAATACCGGCTGGCTGTTGTGCGATACGTATTTCCAGAGCGGCGTGCCTGTTCCGTTCGACACTCGCCAACTGTTTCGCAAGACGCTGGCGAACCTGAACGAGGCCGGGTATGGCCTGATCACGGGGCTGGAGGTCGAGTGTCACGTGTTCAAGGTGGCGCAGCACCACATGCGGCCGGAAGACGCGGGCCAGCCCGGCCAGCCTGGCGTGCCCCCGGAGGTCGAGCTGATGTCGCACGGCTACCAGTACCTGACCGAGCTGCGCTATGACGCGGTCGATCCGGTCATGGAACTGGTGCGCAAGACGACGCAACAACTGGACCTGCCGCTGCGTTCGCTGGAAGTGGAGTTCGGTCCCAGCCAGTTCGAGTTCACCTTCGCGCCGGGCGATGCGCTGAAAACGGCTGACGACATGATCCTGTTCCGCAGCGCGGTCAAGCAGGTGTGCCGCCGCGAAGGTTTCCACGCCACTTTCATGTGCCGCCCGCGCATTCCGAACGTGGTGTCCAGCGGATGGCACCTGCATCAATCCCTGCGTCGCCTGGCCGACGGCAGCAATGCCTTCGTGCCCGCCGAGGCGGGCCAGGACCTGTCGCCGGTGGGACGCCACTACCTGGGCGGGCTGCTTGCCCACGCCTGCGGCGCCACGGCGCTGTCGACGCCGACCCTGAATGGCTACAAGCGCTACCGGCCGTATTCGCTCGCGCCCGATCGGGCGATCTGGGGACGCGACAATCGCGGCGTGATGCTGCGCGTGCTCGGCGGCGTGGGCGATGCCGCGACCCGCATCGAGAACCGGGTGGGCGAGCCGGCGGCGAATCCTTATCTGTATTTCGCGTCGCAGGTGCTGTCGGGCATGGACGGCATCGCTCGCGCCATCGATCCCGGGCCGTCGGCCGACGCGCCCTACGAAACCCAGGCCGCCAGCCTGCCGCATACGTTGACCGAGGCGCTGGGATGCCTGCGCGGCGATTCGGTTCTGCGGGAAGGCCTGGGGACCGGCTTCGTGGATTACTTCTGCCACATCAAGGAAGCCGAGATTGCCCGCTTCAACCTCGAAGTGAGCGAGTGGGAACAGCGCGAGTACTTCGAACTGTTCTAGGGATAGGGCCCCCCCTACGCGCTGACGCGCGCCCAGCATGGTGGACCCCCAGCCGCTACGCGGCAGCCCCCCAAGGGGGCCGGGACCCGCCTTGGGGCGGCCCGGCGCCGGGTCCCGAGGGGCGATGCGGGTGGACCGGCAAAGCCGGATCCACCGCATCCTGGGTAGGCGCTTGTGCCTTTTGAGAGCTTTCCTCAGCCGGCTTCGTGGTGGTACCGAGTGACGAGGTCGACTTCGTTCTTCGAGCCCAGGATCACGCTGACGCGTTCGTGCAGGGCGGCGGGCTCGATGTCGAGGATGCGCTGCAGGCCGTTGGTCGATGCGCCGCCGGCCTGTTCCACCAGCATGCTCATCGGATTGGCTTCGTACATCAGGCGCAGCTTGCCGGGCTTGGTCGGTTCGCGTGCGTCCCACGGGTACATGAAGATGCCGCCGCGGTTCAGGATGCGATGCACGTCGGCCACCATGGACGCGATCCAGCGCATGTTGAAGTCCTTGCCGCGCGGCCCGGTCTTGCCCGCCAGGCATTCGTCGACATAGCGGCGCACCGGCGGGGCCCAGTGGCGCATGTTGGACATGTTGATCGCGAACTCCTTGGTGTCGGCCGGGATGCGGATGTTTTCCTGGGTCAGCACCCATGAGCCGACTTCGCGGTCCAGGGTGAAGCCGAACACGCCGGTGCCCACGGTCAGGATCAGCATGGTCTGCGGGCCGTACAGGGCGTAGCCCGCCACGACCTGCTGCGTGCCCGGCTGCAGGAAGTCCTGCTCGGCGATCTCGCGGCCGCGGGCCTCTGCGGGCGCGCGCAGCACCGAGAAGATCGTGCCGATGGACACGTTCACGTCGATGTTGCTGGAGCCGTCCAGCGGGTCGAACAGCAGCAGGTATTCGCCCTTGGGGTAGTGGGTGGGGATGAGGTGGACGGTTTCCATTTCCTCGGAGGCCATGGCCGCCAGCTGGCCGCCCCACTCGTTGGCTTCCAGCAGGATCTCGTTGGACAGCACGTCCAGTTTCTTCTGCACTTCGCCCTGGACGTTCTCGGACTCCAGGCTGCCGAGCACGCCGCCCAGCGCGCCCTTGCCGACCGCGTGGCCGATGGCCTTGCAGGCGCGGGCGACGATTTCGATCAGCAGGCGGACTTCGGCGGGCAGGGCGGCGGATCCTCGCTGCTGCTCGATCAGGAATTGGGTGAGCGTCTTGCGCTTCATGCGGCGATCTCCAGGGCTTTGGTAACGATTTCAGTGACGTTGCGCGACAGGCCGGGGTGGTTGCGCACTTGTTGCAGGGCCTGCCGCATCGGTTCGCTCAGCTCGGGCACGTAGCGGACCCAGCGGTCCAGCGCGCGGGCCAGGCGGGCGGCGATTTCGGGGTTGAGGGCGTCCAGCGCCAGGACCTGGCTGACCCAGTAGCGGTAGCCGCTGCCGTCGGCGCGGTGGAAGCCGTAGGGATTGTTCAGGCAGAACTGGAAGACCAGCGAGCGGGCACGGTTGGGGTTGCGCAGCGAGAATGCCGGATGGGCCATCAGGTCTTCCACGCTCCGGACCGTGGTGCTCCGGGCTGTCGCCTGCAGCGTGAACCACTTGTCCACCACCAGCGGGTCGTCCTGCCAGCGTTCGTAGAAATCGGCCAGCACCCCGGCGGCGGCGTCGGGCGTGCCGAAATTGACCAGCGACGACAGGGCCGACAACCGGTCCGTCATGTCGCGCGCCGTGTCGTACTGGCATCGCGCCAGTTCGGCCGCGCCATCCACGCGGCCGGCCATCAGCGCGGCCAGCGCCAGGTTCTTCAGGGCGCGCCTGCCCGCGCTGACCGGGTCGGGCGAGTAGGCTCCCGGCGTCTGGCTGGCATCGACCGCTGCCCGCCAGTCGTCCGCCAGCGCCCGGCCGAGCGCGCCCAGGGTTTCGTCACGCACGGCGGCCAGTGTCACCGGGTCGACCAGGTCCATGTGCTCGGCCAGGGTTTTTTCAGACGGCAGCGTCAGGGCCCGGGCCCGGTAGGCGGCGTCCAGCCCCGGCGCCGCCAGCACCGAGCGCCAGGCTTCGATGAAGTCGCGGCGCAACGCGAAGGGCTTGCCTTCCTGCCGTTCTCGGATGGCGGCCAGGATGACGCGGGTGGCCAATTGCTGTCCGGCTTCCCAGCGGGCGAAGGCATTGCCGTCGTGCTTCATCAGCAGCGCCAGTTCGTGGTCGGTGTAGTCGTACTCGACGATGACGGGCGCGGAGAAGTCGCGCAGCAGCGAGGGCACCGGCCTGGCATCGATGTTCTCGAAAATCCATTGCCTGCGCTCGGTGGTCAGTTCGAGCAGCGCGGTGTCGCGGATCTCGTGCCCGTTCACTTCTTTCAGCGGCAGGGGCTGGCCCTGCGCATCGAGCAGCCCGATGGCGAAGGGAATGTGGAAGGGCAGCTTGGCCGGCGCGCCCGGCAGGCGTTCCACGCCCACCGGCTCGCAGCGCTGGGCAAGCGTGACGGTGCATCGCCGCGTGGCCGCGTCGTGCTCGATCGCCACCCGCACCCGCGGCGTGCCGGCCTGGCTGTACCAGCGCCGGAATACCGACAGGTCGCGCCCGGGATGATCCTGCGCGTACACCGACTCCATCGCGGCCACGAAGTCGTCGCACGTCACGGCCTGGCCGTCGTGCCGGCGGAAGTACTCGGCCAGCCCGCGCGTGAATCCGGCCGGCGTCAGCAGGGTCTGCTGCATGCGGATGACTTCCGCGCCCTTTTCGTAGACGGTGGCGGTATAGAAGTTGCCGATCTCCTGGTAGCTCTCGGGCCGGATCGGGTGGGCCATCGGGCCGGCATCCTCGGGGAACTGGGCCGCGCGCAGCGTCACGACGTCGTCGATGCGCTTGACCGTGCGTGCGCTGGCGGCCGCGTCGGCGTCCAGCCCCTGCGCCATCATGTCGGCGGTGAATTCCTGATCGCGGAAGACGGTCAGGCCTTCCTTCAGGCTCAACTGGAACCAGTCGCGGCAGGTGACGCGGTTGCCGGTCCAGTTGTGGAAATATTCGTGGCCGATCACCGCCTCGATGGCGCTGAAGTTGGCGTCGGTGGCGCTTTCCGGGTCGGCCAGCACGTAGGCGGCGTTGAAGATGTTCAGGCCCTTGTTCTCCATGGCCCCCATGTTGAAGTCGCGCGCCGCCACGATCATGAAGCGGTCCAGGTCGAGTTCGAGCGAGAAGCGCCGCTCGTCCCAGCGCACCGCGCGCTCCAGCGACTCCAGTGCGTACTGGGTCTTGCCCTCGCTGCCGGGATCGCTGTAGACCTGCAGCAGCACCTCGCGGCCCGAGCGGGTGCGCATGCGGGACTCGCGCCAGGTCAGGGTGCCGGCCACCAGCGCGAACAGGTAGCAGGGCTTGGGGAAAGGGTCTTCCCAATGCGCTTCGTGGCGGCCATCGGCAAGGTCGGCCTGTTTGACCAGGTTGCCGTTGGACAGCAATTGCGGGAAGCGCTTCTTGTCGGCGCGCAGCACGACCGAGTAGCGCGACATGACGTCGGGCCGGTCGGGGAACCAGGTGATGCGGCGAAAGCCCTCGGCCTCGCATTGCGTGAAGAAGACCCCGTTCGAGACGTACAGTCCCATCAGTGCGGAGTTAGCCTCGGGCCGGCAGCGCGAGACGATTTCGACCTTCGCCCGGGCGCCCAGGCCGTCCAGCGTCAGGGTGTCGTCGTCCGCCTGGCAGCGTCCGCTCCAGTCCTGGCCGTCCACCGTGACCGAGACCAGTTCCAGGTCCTCGCCGTTCAGGATCAGCGGACCTTCGCCCGTGCGCCGGATCTCCAACAGTGAATGGACCAGGGTGTCCGCGGGGTCGAGGTCGAATTCCAGTCTGACCGTCTCGATGTCGTACGGAAACGGAAGGTAATTCTGGCGTCTGATGGTGACGGGAGTATCGGTACGCATGATGGCGGGAAACGAGTGACGGCGCAGGGATGGAATTGTAGCGGGGCGGGGCGGGGAGCGTTGGCCGAGAACCGAAACACCTCGTGTCGGTCCAAGCGCCATAGCGGTTAAATTACGATTCTTGCTTCGGATGTGAAAGCACCATGTCGATATCCAACTGTAATGCTTTCTTCGGGCGGGGCGGCTGGACGTGGGCCGGCCGTGTTGCCCAGGCCGCCGCGGTGGCCTTGCTCGCGGGCTGCGCGACCACGGTGCCGGCCCGTGTCACGACCTTCCAGCAGTGGCCGGCCGATGCCGTGGGCGCCACCTGGAAATTCGATACGTCCGCGGGGCAGCGCGACAGCCTGGAGTACCGTGAATACGCCGACATGATCCGTTCTGGCATCGGTCCCACCGGCATGGTCGAGGCCCAGGCGGGCCAGCCCGCCCGCTTCGCCGTCAGTTTCTCGTATGGCGTCGAGCCGGTGCAGGTACGCGTCGAGCGCCCGGCCTACGATCCTTTCTATGGGCCTTGGGGCCCCTGGGGCTATGGCTGGGGCGGCTTCGGCTATCGCGGCCGCGGCGGCATGGGCTTTGCCTGGGGGCCGCCGTATCCGCCGACCTGGACGTCCACCACGGTCGATGCGTCGCGCGCCTCGCTGCGGGTCGAAATCCGGGACGCCAGGCAGAATGGGCAGAAGGTCTACGAATCCACGGCCGTGAGCACCGGTTCGGGCGACTCCATTCCGCAGGTGATGCCCTATCTGGTGCGGGCGATCTTCGATCGTTTCCCCGACACGAACGGGCAGGTCAGGGACGTGACTTACGAAGTGGAGCAGCGCAAGTAGCGCGCCGCTCCGGCGTCAGCCTGCCGGGGCTTCCGGCTGGCTGATCTTCAGCCCGGCCAGGAAGGCGTCGATGACCCGGCCGCCCACTTCCGTGATGTCGAAGTCGCCCGGTTCCAGCATCCAGTCCATGAACAGGCCGTGCATGGCGGCATGCAGGCCCAGCGCGGCGGTCCGGGGGTTGGTGTGGGGTGGCAGTTGTCCCAGGGAGATCGCGCGGCGGAACCCGTCTTCGTAACGGCCCAGGGCGACCTTGCGGCTTTCGACATGGCGGCGGCGCATGTCCGCCGTTTCCGCCACGTACTCGCACTTGAACAGCAGGATTTCACAGACCCGCTGCGCGCTCGCGCCTTCGGAGATCAGCTGCATGGCACCGACGGCGCTGCGCCGCAACTGGCCGAGCGGATCAGGGGAGTTGACGTCGCAGCTGCGTTCGAGCGCGTCCTCGATCGGCATCTTGACCCGCTGCAACATCGCGTCCAGCAGGTCCGTCTTGTTCTTGAAGTGCCAGTAGATCGCGCCGCGGGTTACATTGGCGGCCGCCGCGATATCTTGCAGCGACGTGTGCGACACGCCTTGTTCGCTGAAGATCTGCTCGGCGGTTTCGAGAATGCGGGTGCGGGTTTCGAGCGCTTCCTCTTTCGTTTTGCGTACCATGGCCATGCCCAGCCGGTGGTGTCCTGCATCGGCCAGGAAGGCCGCCGGACGGAGGTGTGTGAATGAATGGGCTATCTAGGTAAGCCGCCCCTGTGCAATGCTTATATACATGCATGAATGTATGTAAGCATACCATGTTTTGACTTGATTGACTGAATTGGAGGGTGCATGGTCGCCCAGATAGTGGGGTTCGTAGGACTCCTGGCGTTGTCCAATATGTTCATGACGTTCGCGTGGTACGGGCACCTGCGATATGCGCACGGCAGCCCCTGGTATCTCGCCGTGCTGGCGAGCTGGGGGCTCGCTTTTTTCGAATATGCCATCATGGTGCCGGCGAATCGCTATGGCTTTGATTTCCTTAGCGTAACGCAGATGAAGATATTGCAGGAGGTGGTGACCCTGACGGTTTTCGTGCCGTTCGCCCTGCTGTTCATGGACGAGCGGCTGCGGTTGAACCATTTATGGGCGGCCTGCTGCCTGGTCGGTGCCGTCTATTTCGCTTTCAAGAAATAACTTCACGACCGTAATAATCGAAGGCTTGGGATGAGCAAAGCTTTCCGGATGGTAATAATCAAAAAGGTGGTTTTACGATTGGGAATCGTAAAACCACCTTTATAAAAAGACCCTATCGGCCTGGGCTGTACTACTGGGCGATGAGAAACTGGTCCCGGGTCGCGCCGCCGGCTTCCGCCGCCACCAGCCAGCGCGGGGGCTTGCCGCGGCCGGTCCAGGTCTCGCCTGTTTCGGGGTGGCGGTACTTGGGGGCGACCTGCTTGGCGGGTTTTGCCGCGCTGGTCCTGGGCGTGCTGCCGGCTACCCGCTTGCGGGGGGCGGCGCCCTTGGCCTGGGCGGCCTTCAGTTCATCCAGGGTGATCGAAAATTCCTGCATCGAGCGGAGAATGGAGGCGATGACAGGCTGCCGTTGCTTTTGGCGAACGGTTTCCGCTTTTTCCTGAAGCTTGCGGATTTGGGCCTGCAGTGATTGGTAGGTATCTTTAGCCATTTTTGTCCAGGTGATTTTGTCAGGCGAAGGGCAGGGAAATGCTCGATTTGGCACGCGAGGGTAACCAGCGCATTTTAGAAGCGAATTTTCCATGCTGTGAAGCCCTAATGTGAAAACGGATACATTTCCAGATGAATAGAGCCGAATAGGGGCTCGAAGTTCATTCGGAAACATCTTTGGGTAATTCCACGGAGCCGAGGGCGATATGCGCCGATCCGGCTCCGGTTTTTTGAGGAACGGCCGCCCGAAGGCGGCTGGATGAGAAAGATATGGCTCTACGTTCGGTGGTTTACAAGGCGGTGCTGCAGGTTGCGGACATGGACAGGGGTTACTACGCGGAGCATCCGCTGGTCATCGCCCGCCATCCCTCGGAAACCGACGAAAGAATGATGGTGCGGGTCCTGGCCTTCGCGCTGAATGCCGACGAAGGGCTGGCGTTCGGCCGGGGGCTGTCGACCGACGACGAGCCGGACCTGTGGCGCAAGGACCTGACCGGCGCGGTGGATGTATGGATAGAAGTGGGCCTGCCGGATGAGAAATGGCTGCGCAAGGCGTGCGCGCGGGCCCGGCAGGTGATGCTCTACGCCTATGGCCGTACCGCCGATGCCTGGTGGCGCCAGAACCAGGACAAGCTGGCGCGGCTGGATAATCTGCAGGTTTTCCGGCTGGCTCCCGACGACACCGCCGCGCTGGGCCGGCTGGCGGAACGGAACATGCAGCTTCAATGCAACATCCAGGAGGGCCAGGCCTGGCTGGGTAATGGCGGACGGGATGCGACGGCGACGCCGGAAAGGCTGCATCCCTCAATATGAATAGGGTTTTTTGGGCTTTTCGCCTGCGATGAAGTCCCGCGTTTTTGGTGCTAGGATAAAAAAGCAAAGTGGTTACGAGTCTGGTCTACCGACGAGCGCCGACCTAGGGGGATCTTTGCCTGATGTTGGGTTGTGCGCCGATAAAAACGCGCGTCTGTTGCGACTGACAGGTTGTGGAATACGGAAAACCCTACATGAATGCACTTTTTTCTCAGGCAGAACGCCAACTCTCGACATTACCCGTTCCCGTTCAACTCATACTGCCTGACGGCACCCGGCTGGGGGCCGACCAGCCCAGGGTCGGATTTACCCTCAAGACCCTGCGCTCCGTGTCCCACCTGGTCCGGGGCCGCATCGGTCCGCTAGGCGAGGACTACGTCGAGGGGCGGGTCGACATAAGCGGCAACATGCGCGATCTGATGGCGGCCGCCGCCGCCATAATGACGGAATCGCCGATCGACAACTCCCACCCCGGCTGGCTTTCGGAAATGGGGCGCAAGGCGACGTCGGTCATGCGCCACACGATGGATCGCGACGCGCGGCAGATCCAGTTCCACTACGACTTGTCCGATGATTTCTACGGCCTGTGGCAGGATCCGCGCCGGGTCTATTCGTGCGCCTATTATCGCGATTCCGGCATGACGCTGGCGCAGGCTCAGGAAGCCAAGCTGGATCATATCTGCCGCAAGCTGAAGCTGCAGGCGGGCGAACGGTTCCTCGACATCGGCGCGGGGTGGGGCGGCCTGCTGTTGTGGGCGGCGGAAAACTACGGCGTCGACGCCACCGGCATTACCCTCTCGAAGAACCAGCATGCGCACGTCAATCGCCTGATCGAGGAAAAAGGCCTGCAGGACCGCGTGCGGATGATATTGCTGGACTACCGGCAGCTGGAAGAAACCCGGCCCTACGACAAAATCGCGTCCGTCGGCATGTTCGAGCACGTGGGGCGCGCCCAGTTGACCGGCTATTTCGCGAAAATCCGCCGGCTCCTGCGACCGGGCGGCATGGCGATGAACCATGGCATCACGTCCGGCGGCACCTACAACGCCCAGCTCGGCAGCGGCATGGGCGACTTCATCGAGAAGTACATATTCCCCGGCGGGGAACTGGTGCACGTCAGCAAGGTATTGGAAACGCTCAGCGACGGCGGCCTGGAAGCGGTCGACGTCGAGAATCTGCGGCCCCACTATGCACGGACGCTGTGGGCCTGGAGCGACGGACTGGAGGCCAGGCTGGACGACGCCCACCGGGTATTGCCGGGCGAGCAGGGCGCCAGGTCCATCCGGGCCTACCGGTTGTATCTGGCCGGCTGCGCCATGGCTTTCGAGCGTGGGTGGATCTCGCTGAACCAGGTGCTGTGCCAGCACCAGGGCGTATTCGACGCAAGCCAGCTCGACGGGCCGCCCAGCCAGGCCTATCCGTTCCGGCGGGACTACATCTATCGCTGAGCCGGCCCGCGCGGCGAGCGACGAGCCCCGCCTTGGCGGGGCTCGCGCGTTTCAGTCCGGAGAGGCCGGGCGTTCACAACGACGCCGCGGCGAACGTATCGCAATTGCCGGGAGTGCCTGTCTCCAGGCCGCGCTTGAACCAGCGCACGCGCTGGGCCGAGGTGCCGTGCGTGAAGGCGTCGGGTACCACATAGCCCTGGGCTTCTTTCTGCAGGCGATCGTCGCCGATGGCCGAGGCGGCGTTCAGGGCCGCCTCCACGTCGCCGGGTTCCAGGATCTGTCGGGCGCGATTGGCGTGATGGGCCCAGATGCCCGCGTAGCAGTCGGCCTGGAGTTCCATGCGCACCGACAACTGGTTGGCTTCGACCTGATTGGAGCGGCGCTGCTGGCGGTTGACCTTGTCGGCCGTGCCCAGCAGGTTCTGGACATGATGGCCGATCTCGTGGGCGATCACGTAGGCGCGGGCGAAGTCGCCCGGGGCATTCAGGCGTTGCTGCATTTCCTGGAAGAAACTCATGTCGAGGTAGACGCGGGCATCGCCGGGGCAGTAGAACGGGCCCATCGCGGCCTGGCCGGTGCCGCACGCGGTGTTCGTGGCGCCCGAGTACAGGACCAGCTTCGGTTCCGTGTAGCGGCTGCCGGACGCGGTGAAGATCTGGCCCCAGGTGTCCTCGGTGTCGGCCAGTACTTTCGAGACGAACTGGGCCTGTTTGTCGTCGGCCGGCGGCGGGCCCGCGGTTTCCTGGGCCGACTGGCCGGGGCCGGACGCGAGGTCCAGCACCACCGAGGGGTCGACGCCGAAATACATGGCGACCAGCGCGAGCACCACCGCGCCCAGGCCCAGGGAACCCCGGCCTCCCAGGCGGGGGCCGCCGCCGCGCCGGTCTTCGATGTTGTTGCTCTCTCGGCCATTGTCCAGGCGCATGGGGCTTCCTCTGTCATTCGATGCGGTGCGAGGGCGCACGGCCAGACTATAAACCGATACGGTCTGGCGCGACTTCGGGGGCAAGGTGTTGTTTATGCCGCAACGGTAGTCGCGCAAAATCGCAAAAGGCGCAGCAATTGGCCGTGAAAGTGTGGGAGCATTTCTCCTCGGGAGCACATGCCATGCCGGGCGCGATGCAAGTCGGTAAAAGCCCTAGTCATGCCAGGGGTTAATGCCCACTTGACATATTTCGGCGCTCAACTGACGAAACAAAAAAATTCGTTCTTTTTATACAAACATCCATGAATGTTTGTATAATCGCCTGCTTCAAGATGTCCGCAATGTCTTCCCGTCCGCACCCGGCGCGCGCCTGGCCGCCGGACGCGCAAGGCTTTCGTCATCCCGGGATTTCGACTACGTTTCGGCTTCATTCGTGCCGCGACGCCCATGCCTAGAGGAATGCTATGCAACGCAAAAGACGCTCACCTTATCTGCTAGGCGCGATATCGCTGGCGACCCTGCTCGCGCTGTCTGCCTGCGGAAAAGGAAACGGTGGCGCGCAACAGGGTGCGGGGGCACCTCCTCCCATGGAGATCGGCACCATCACCATTGCACCTACCAAGGAAGTCATCGTCAACGAACTGCCCGGGCGGCTGGAAGCGACCCGTGTCGCCGAGGTCCGGGCACGCGTGGCGGGGATCGTGCTCCAGCGTGTCTTCCGCGAAGGCAGCGACGTCAAGGCGGGCCAACTGTTGTTCAAGATCGACCCGGCGCCGTTCCAGGCCGACTACAACAGCGCCAAGGCCAATCTCGAGCGCGACGAAGCCAATCTGTACCAGGCCCGGATGCTGGCCGAACGCTACGAGCCGCTGGTGAAGGCCAACGCCGTCAGCAAGCAGGAGTACGACAACGCCGTCGCTTCGTACAAGCAGGCGCAGGCCGCCGTGTCGGCGACCCGCGCCGCGCTGGACCGCGCCAAGCTCAGCCTTGACTACGCCACCGTCACGGCGCCGATTTCCGGCCGCATCGGCCGCGCGCTGGTCACCGAGGGCGCGCTAGTGGGCCAGGGCGAAGTCACGCCGCTGGCGGTCATCCAGCGGCTGGATCCGGTCTATGCCAACTTCACGCAATCCGTGGCGCAACTGAGCCAGCTGCGCGCGGCCTTCGACAGCGGCAAGATCAAGCAGGTCGCGCCGAACGAAGCCCGCGTGTCGCTGGTGCTCGATGATGGTTCGCGCTATCCGCTCACCGGCAAGCTGCTGTTCTCGGACGTCACGGTCGACCAGAGCACCGGCCAGGTCACGCTGCGCGCCGAGTTCCCGAATCCGAACAACGTCCTGCTGCCCGGGATGTACGTGCGGGTGCGGGTCGAGCAGGGTATCGACGAGGCGGCGCTGACCGTGCCGCAGCAGGCCGTGCAGCGCGGCGCCAACGGCGATGCCTCGGTCTATGTGGTCGGCGCCGAGAACAAGGTCGAGCCGCGTCCCGTCAAGACCGGTGCCGCGGTGGGCGATCGCTGGATCGTGACCCAGGGCCTCAAGCCCAACGACGTGGTCATCGTCGAAGGTTTCCAGAAGGTGCGTCCGGGCGCGCAGATCAAGCCCATCCCATGGAAGCCTGCGACCGAGCCCGCGCCCGCGCAGCCGGCTGGCCAGCAGGGCAGCAAGTCGTGATCAGTACCGTGCCCGGCGCGCAATCCGCCCCGGGCGCGCGGGCCGGCGAAGGCCGGTCCGGTCGAGACGCAGGCAGGGCGAACCCGGCTTCGTCAAGGTCGAGCCGGGTCCTGTCGGGCCGCCCGAAGCATCTCTAAGAGAGTCACCAGACATGTCGCAATTTTTCATTAGCAGGCCGATTTTTGCCTGGGTGGTCGCGCTGTTCATCATCCTGGCAGGTGTCCTGGCCATTCCCAACCTGCCGGTGTCGCAGTACCCGGCGGTGGCGCCGCCGGTCATCTCGGTGTCGGCCACGTATCCCGGCGCTTCCGCCGAAACGGTGGCCCAGTCGATCACCAGCCTGATCGAGGACGAGCTCAACGGCGCCCAGGGCATGATGTATTTCGAGTCGCAGAGCAACTTTGGCCGCGCCGAGATCGACATCACTTTCGCGCCGGGCGTCGATCCGGACCTGGCCGCGGTGGACGTGCAGAACCGTATCAAGCGGGTCGAGTCCCGCCTGCCGCAATCCGTGTTGCAGCAAGGGCTGCGGGTGGAGAAGGCCAGCACCAACTTCCTGCTGGTGCTGACCCTGTCCTCCGAAAGCGGCGCCACCGATGCCGTGGGCCTGGGCGATTACCTGACCCGCAACGTGCTGAGCGAGATCCGCCGTATCCCGGGCGTGGGCCGGGCGCAGTTGTTCGCCTCGCAGCGAGCCATGCGTATCTGGATCGATCCGGCCAAGCTGGTGGGCTTCAAGTTGTCCGCGGCGGACGTCAACAGCGCCATCGCCGGCCAGAACGTGCAGTTGCCGGCCGGTGCCATCGGCGACCAGCCCAACCTGCCGGACCAGCAGATCACCGCGACCATCTCGGTGCGGGGCCAACTGGCCACGCCCGAAGAGTTCGGCAACATCGTGCTGCGCGCGAATCCGGACGGCTCGTCCGTGCGCCTGCGCGATGTCGCGCGCATCGAGGTCGGCGCCGAGTCCTACGCGTTCTCGTCGCGCCTGAACGGCAAGCCGACCGCCGCCGTGGCGGTGCAACTGGCGCCGGGCGCCAACGCGCTGTCGGCGGCCGAGGGCGTCAAGGCCAAGATGGCGGAACTGGCGGCCTATTTCCCCGCGGACTACAAGTACGACATCCCCTACGACACCTCGCCCTTCGTGAAGGCGTCGATCGAGAAAGTGCTCCATACCCTGGTCGAGGCCATGGTGCTGGTGTTCCTGGTGATGTTCCTGTTCCTGCAGAACTTCCGCTACACGCTGATTCCGTCCATCGTGGTGCCGATCTGCCTGATGGGCTCGTTCGCGTGCATGCTGATCGCCGGGTTCTCGATCAACGTCTTGACCATGTTCGGCATGGTGCTGGTGATCGGTATCCTGGTGGACGATGCCATCGTGGTGGTGGAGAACGTCGAACGGATCATGGTCGAGGAAGGGTTGCCTCCCAAGGAGGCCACCCGCAAGGCCATGGGCCAGATCAGCGGCGCCATCATCGGTATCACGCTGGTGCTGACGGCCGTGTTCCTGCCGCTCGCCTTCATGAGCGGGTCGGTGGGCGTGATCTACCGGCAGTTCTCGCTGGCCATGGCCACGTCCATCCTGTTCTCGGGCTTTCTCGCGCTGTCCCTGACGCCGGCCCTGTGCGCCACGCTGCTCAAACCCATCCCCAAGGGCGCGCATGACCAGAAGAAGGGCTTCTTCGGCTGGTTCAACCGGAGCTTCAACCGCACCGCCGACGGCTACCAGAACTGGGTCGGACGCCTCCTGGCCAAGACCGGGCGCTACATGATCATCTACGCGGCGATCCTGGCCGTGATGGCCTACACCTTCCTGCGCCTGCCGTCGTCGTTCCTGCCGGCGGAAGACCAGGGCTACGTGATCACCGACATCCAGACGCCCCCGGGCGCTTCGGTCAATCGCACCAGCGAGGCGGTCGATGCCATGGAGGCGCACTATGCCGCGCGGCCCTCGGTGAAGTCCATCATCACCATCCTGGGCTTCAGCTTCTCGGGCATGGGCCAGAACGCGGCGCTGTCGTTCGCCACGCTGAAGGACTGGTCCGAGCGCGGCGCGGACGAATCGGCGCAGGCCGAGGCCGCGCGCGCCAACGGCAGCTTCTTCGGCCGCATCAAGGACGCCATGGTGTTCTCGATCGTGCCGCCGGCCATTCCCGAACTGGGCAACGCGACGGGCTTCACGTTCCGCCTGCAGGACCGGGGCGGACTGGGCCACAACGCGCTGCGCGACGCCCGCGATCAGTTGCTGGGCGCCGTGGCCAAGAGTTCCGTGATCGCGTATGCCCGGGTCGAGGGCCTGGAAGACTCCCCTGAATTGCGCCTGCTGATCGATCGCGAGAAGGCCAATGCCCTGGGCGTGTCCTTTGATTCCATCCGTTCGGCATTGTCCACGTCGGTGGGGTCGGCCGCGGTGAACGACTTCATCAACACCGGGAGGGTCCAGCGCGTGATCGTGCAGGCAGAGGCCCGGGACCGCATGTCGCCGGACGACCTGCTGCGCCTGTACGCCGCCAATTCGAGCGGGGGCGTGGTGCCGTTCTCGGCGTTCGCTTCGTCCGAGTGGGCCAAGGGCCCGGTGCAGGTGATCCGCTACAACGGTTATCCCGCCTACAAGATCTCGGGCGATGCCAAGCCGGGTTTCAGTACCGGCGAGGCCATGAGCGAGATGGAGCGCCTGGTGCGCGAACTGCCCCCGGGCATCGGCTATGAGTGGACGGGCCAGTCGCTGCAGGAGCGTGTGTCGGGCGCGCAGGTGCCCATCCTGCTGACGCTGTCGCTGCTGGTGGTGTTCCTGGTGCTGGCCGCGCTGTATGAAAGCTGGTCCATTCCGTTCTCGGTGATTCTCGTGGTGCCGCTGGGGATCCTGGGCGCGGTGCTGGCGGTGACGCTGGTGGGCATGCCCAACGATGTGTTCTTCAAGGTGGGCCTGGTGACCATCATCGGCCTGTCGGCCAAGAACGCGATCCTGATCGTGGAGTTCGCCAAAGACCTCTATGCCGAGGGCAAGGGCCTGGCCGAGGCCACGATCGAGGCGGCGCGCCTGCGCTTCCGTCCCATCATCATGACGTCGCTGGCGTTCATCCTGGGCGTGCTGCCGCTGGCCATCGCCACCGGCGCCAGCTCGGGCGCGCAGCGCGCCATCGGTACCGGCGTGATGGGCGGCATGATCTCCGCCACGTTGCTGGCCGTGTTCCTGGTGCCTGTGTTCTTCGTGGTGGTGCTGAGGCTGTTCAAGACCAAGCCCGAATCCCTGCATATCATGGGACACCATGACGACGAGCCGAACCAGGGCGATGCCGGCGCGGCGGGAACGGTCAAGCATGAAGGAAACTGATATGAATCGACCCGCACAATCGTTGCCTTCGGGGCAGCGCGGTGGAACCGGCGTGAGCATGAAACTCGTGGCGGTGGCCATCGCCGCCTTGCTGGGAGGATGCTCGCTGATCCCGACCTATGAGCGCCCGGCGGCGCCGGTGGAGGGGGATTTCTCCAGCCACGGCGCCGCGCCGGCCGGCTCGCAGCCGGCCACGGCCGACATAGGCTGGCGCCAGTTCTTCGGTGATGAACGCCTGCAACGGCTGATCGCGCTGTCGCTGGAAAACAACCGCGACCTGCGCGTCGCGGTCCTGAACATCGAGACGGCCCGTGCCCAGTATGGCGTGACGCGCGCCGACCGGTTCCCGGGCGTCAATGCCAACGCGAACGGCTCGCGTCAGCGCACGCCAGGTGACCTGTCGTACACCGGCAATGCCACCATCGCCAGCCAGTATCAGGTCAATCTGGGCGTGACCGCGTTCGAGCTGGACTTGTTCGGCCGTGTCCGCAGCCTGAGCCAGGCGGCGCTGGCGCAATACCTGGCGAGCGAGGAAACCCGGCGCAGCACGCAGATCAGTCTGGTGGCCCAACTGGCCAATGCCTACCTGAACGAGCGTTCCAGCGATGAACTGCTGGCGCTGGCGCAGCGCACCTTGAAGACCCGCCAGGATTCATACGGCCTGATCAAGCTGCGCTACGATGCCGGCGCGGCGTCCGAACTGGAGCTCCAGCAGGCCGAGTCGCTGGTGCAAAGCGCCTTGTCCGAGCAAGCCATTGCCGAGCGCAACCGCGCCCAGGCCACCAACGCGATCGTGCTGCTGGTCGGCCAGCCCCTGCCGGCCGACCTGCCCGCGCCACGGCCGTTGAGCGGGCAAGCCCTGTTGGCCGAGGTGCCGGTCGGCCTGTCGTCCGACCTGATCGAACGCCGGCCCGACATCCGCTCGGCCGAACAGCAACTGCGCAGCGCCAACGCCAACATCGGGGCCGCCCGCGCGGCATTTTTCCCGCGGATCTCTCTGACAGGCGCGTTCGGAACCGCGAGCAACCAGCTGTCCGGGTTGTTCGACAGCGGTTCGCTGGCCTGGAGCTTCGCGCCCCAGATCAGCCTGCCCATCTTCGATGCCGGCCGCAATCGGGCCAACCTCGATCTGGCCGAAGCCCGCAAGAACATCGCGGTGGCCCAGTACGAGAAAACGATCCAGACGGCGTTCCGGGAAGTGGCGGACGCGCTCGACGCCAAGGGGACCTTCGACCGCCAGATCCAGTCCCAGCAGATGCTGGTGGATGCCTCCCGCCGCAGCCTGGAGTTGTCCGACCTGCGGTATCGCAACGGGGTCGACAGCTACCTGCAACTGCTGGACGCGCAGCGGACGCTGTTCACCGCCGAGCAGAGCCTGTTGCAGGCGCGCACCCAGCGCTTGAACAACCTGGTCGGCCTGTACAAGTCCCTGGGCGGTGGTTGGGAAGAGAATACGGTGGCCGCCAAGGCGGCGCCAGCCTCGACCGTGCAATGAAACAAGGGGCGCCTCGGCGCCCCTTGTGATTTATAAGCCAGGTTTTGCCCCAATGAACAAAGGGCGTCTCCCGTTGGCGGGGACGCCCTTGTCGAGGCACCGCATGAGCGATGATCAGCCGTTGATGTACTGGACGTCGTAGCGACGGGCGTTGGCCTTCAGCTCGGCGATCAGGTTCAGGACCTGGGCGGCCGCGGCGCGCAGGGTCTCGAACGGACGGGGCTGTTCGAATTCGTTGGCCAGCTCGCCACGGATCAGTTCGCGCTCGAGCGTGTCGGTCAACTTGCTGTCTTGAACGTATTTCATGGCATATCCTTTGCAGTGGTTGCTAGGTGCTATCCCCTAGGTGATAACCCTATATTAGGGGAAACCCCAGGATAAGGCAAGCCCTTGTCGCATCGCAGCATGGATAGATGGGTATGTGTTGTTTGCCAGCCTCAATATTGATGCTTATAAATCACTTAATGGAATAAAAAAACGGCGCCTTGCGGCGCCGTCTGGAAGGTCAGGAAGGTCAGCGGCGGAAACTGCCCTTGACCAGCTGGAAACCGAACAGTCGGCAGGCCAGCGCGCCGTTATAGACGGGCGTGCGCCGGAATGGATCCAGGCGCAGCTTGCGGGGGAACTCCATGTCGCTGGTGATGACATGCAATTGCCAGCCGCCGAACTCCCGTTTGAGCGTGCTGGCCCATTCGGTCCAGAGCTGGATGTCTTCCTCCAGGTCCAGGCGCTCCCCGTAGGGGGGATTGGTGATGAGCCAGCCCGGACGCTCGTCCAGCGGGCAGGTGTCGCGCGCGTCGGCGATCTCGAAATAGACCGCATCCTCGGTCAATCCCGCTCGCTGGGCATTGCCGCGCGCCGCGTCGATCGCGCGCGGGTCGATGTCGGCGCCGGCCAGTTGCATGGGCAGCTCAGGCAGGATGCGGGCGCGGGCGTCGTCCTTCAGGTCGCGCCAACGGCGGTCCTGGTGATCGCGCAGGCGTTCGAAGGCGAAGGGGCGGGAGATGCCGGGTGGCACGCGCAGCCCCTTGAGCGCCGCTTCGATCAGGATGGTGCCGCTGCCGCAGAAAGGATCGATCAGCGGTACGTCGGCGGGCCAGCCGGACAGGGCCAGCAGGCCCGCCGCCAGGTTCTCGCGCAGCGGCGCTTCGCCTTTGTCCAGCCGCCAGCCTCGCTTGAACAGCGATTCGCCGGAAGTGTCCAGGTAGAGCGTCGCGCTGGTTTCATCCAGGAACGCGTGCACGCGCGCGTCGGGCCGCACGGTATCGATGCTGGGGCGTTCCCCTTCGAGTTCGCGCAGGCGGTCGCAGATGCCGTCCTTGACCCGCAGGTTGCAGAACTGCAGGCTTTTCATCGGGCTGCGGACGGCCGAGGTATCCACGCGCAGGGTCTGTTCGGCGCCGAACCAGCGTTCCCAGGGGGTGGCGCGGGCCAGCTCCAGCAGTTCGTCCTCGTTGCGCACCGTACCGTGCGCGACCCGGACCAGGACACGCGTGGCCAGCCTCGACTCGAGGTTGGCACGCATCATGCCGGCCCAGTCGGCCGTGAAGTGGGCGCCGGCGCGGCCGGGGTGGGCGTCGTCGTATCCCAGCGCGTGCAGCTCGTCGACCAGCGCGGTTTCGAGGCCTTGCGGGCAGGGCGCGAACATGGCGAAGGTTTCGGCCTGCGTGCCGCGGGGCCGTCGCTCCAGGCGCGGTGCGTCCTGGGCCGCGGCGGCGGGGCGGGGGCCGCGTGGCGCGCCGCGCCGTTCGTGCGACCGCGTGGGGGGCGCGTCGTCGGGCCGAGTCCGGGGCCGGTCCGGTGCCGTGGCGGGGCGTCCTTCCCGGCGCGGCGAATCGCCCCGCGGTGCGGACGGCCGCGCTTTTCCCCCAGGACGGCCGCCTTCGCGGGCCGGCGTCCCGGATGGCTGGGGCGGCGTGTCCGCCGCGGCGGGTTGTTTGCCGCTTTCGAGCGTTGCTCGCGCCACGCGGTGGGCGCGCGGACCCGATCGGCTGCGCCGGTCGGTGTCCTGCGGGTCGCCCGGTTGCCGCGTGCGGGTACCGGTGGGGAGGGAAAGCGTCGGTTTCTTGCGCTCGGGAGTATCGGACAAGAGGTGGGCCAATCAGAAAGGTTTGACGACAACGAGGACGGTGGCGGCCAGCAGCAGCAGGACGGGGACCTCGTTGAACCAGCGGTAGAACACGTGGGAGCGGGCGTTGCGGCCCGCCTCGAATTTGCGCAGCAGGCTGCCACAGGCATGGTGGTAGCCGATGACCAGCAGGACCACGGCCAGCTTGGCGTGCATCCAGCCGTTGCCCGGACCGCGCCCTATACCATAGCCGACATATAGCCACAGGCCCAGCAGGACGGCCGGAATGGCCAGGATGGTGGTGAAGCGGAACAGCCGGCGCGCCATGCCCAGCAGACGCGTGGCGGCGGCCGCGTTCGTTTCCTGCGCCAGGTTGACGAAGATGCGCGGCAGATAGAACAGGCCGGCGAACCACGACGCGACGAATACGATGTGAAAAGCTTTCACCCACAGCATAAGTGCTTCCTTGTCGATGCATGCGTGCCGCCGGAGCGGCGAGATCGGGCGGCGGGACCGGCCGGAAGGCCGGGTCCGCCGCATGGTGTCGCGCGAGGCGTCAGCCTCGCGTCTGGCCGTCGCCGGTCAATACCCATTTCAGCGTGGTCAGTCCTTCCAGCCCGACCGGTCCGCGGGCGTGCAGCTTGTTGGTCGATATGCCGATCTCCGCGCCCAGGCCATACTCGTAGCCGTCGGCGAAACAGGTCGGAAGGTTGACGTAGACCGAGCTTGAGTCGACCTCGCGCTGGAAGCGGCGGGCGGCGGACAGGTTCTCGGTGACGATGGCATCGGTGTGTTGGGAGCCGTGGGCCTCGATGTGGCGGATGGCCTGGTCCAGGTCGTCCACGACCTTGATCGACAGGACGGGCCCCAGATACTCCGTGTCCCAGTCTTCCTCGGTCGCGGGCACGGCCTGCGGCACCAGCGCGAGGGTGCGCTCGCAGCCCCGCAGTTCGACCCCGTGCCCGGCAAAAGCCTCTCCCATCGAGGGCAGGAAGGCCGCGGCCACGCCTGCGTGGACCAGCAGGGTCTCCATCGAACCACAGATGCCGTAGCGGTAGGTCTTGGCGTTGAACGCGATGGCGTGGGCCTTTTCGAGGTCGGCGTCCCGGTCGACGTAGACGTGGCAGATGCCGTCCAGATGCTTGATCACCGGTACCCGCGCTTCCTCGGACAGGCGCTTGATCAACCCCTTGCCGCCACGGGGGATGATGACGTCCACGTATTCGGTCATGGTGGCCAGCTTGCCCACGGCCGCCCGGTCGGTGGTCTCGACCACCTGCACGGCGTCGGCGGGCAGGCCGGCGGTTTCCAGGCCTTCGCGCACGATGCGGCCGAGCGCCGTGTTGGAGTGGATGGCCTCGGAACCGCCTCGCAGGATGGTGGCGTTGCCCGATTTCAGGCACAGCGCGGCCGCGTCGATCGTGACGTTGGGGCGCGACTCATAGACGATGGCGATGACGCCCAGCGGGACCCGCATGCGGGCCACCTGCATGCCATTGGGACGCGTGCGGGTCGCGGTCAGTTCGCCCACGGGATCGGGCATGGCGGCGATCTGTTCCAGGCCGGTGGCCATGAGCCCCAGGGCCTTGTCGGACAGCGTCAGGCGGTCCACCAGGGCCGCGTCCAGCCCGTTCGCCCGGGCTGCTGCCAGATCCTTGGCGTTTTCTGCCTGCAGCCAGTCCTTGCGGTCGCGCAGGCCGGCCGCCATGGCGCGCAGCGCGGCAGCCTTGGCGCGGTCGTCGGCGCGTGCGACCAGGCGGGCGGCGGTGCGGGCGCCGGCGCCGATCCGGCGCATGGTTTGGTCGAGCGTAGAGGTATCCATTCCTGTGAATCGGCTAGAGGGCGGGGCGCTTCAGGCCGCGAGCCTGAGCGCCAGCCGCGTGATTTCGTGCCACGGATCAGGGAGGCGTCCCGGAACCCGCAGTCCTTTGATGATCTTGTCCACCTCGTGGGCGTGATGGACGGCGGCGGTCCAGGCCTGGGGCGGTAGCCGTTTGAGTGCCTGGTTGGCCAATTGTTCGTGCGTGCCGAAAAAACGCAGCGTGCGCATCAGCGCCGGTACGCTCTGCCCCTGCTGGCCCGCCTGGGCCAGGCGGGCCAGCAGGCGGATTTCCTCGCCCACCGCCCACAAGACCAGCGGCAGGGCCTCGCCCTCGGCGCGCAGGCCTTCGATCAGGCGCACCATGCGCTGGGCGTCGCCCGCCAGCATGGCGTCGCGAAGCTTGAATACATCGTAGCGCGCCACGTTCATGACCGCATCGTGCACCTGTTCCAGCGTCAGCGCGCCTTCCGGATACAGTAGTCCCAGCTTGAGGATTTCCTGGTGCGCGGCCAGCAGATTGCCCTCGACGCGGTCGGCCAGCCATTGCAGGACCTCGGCGCCGGCGCGCTGTTTCTGCCGAGCCAGCCGCTCCCCCACCCAGCCGGGCAGCATCGGCCGTTCGATGGTAGGCACGTCGATGACGATGCCATGCTCGGCCAGCGCCGAAAACCAGGCCGATGCGCGAGTCGTCTTGTCGAGCTTGGGCAGCATGACCACCGTGACGCTGTCGCCCTGCTGGCCCGGCGCCTGCCGGGCCAGCCGCGCGATGACTTCGCCGCCGGTCTTGCCGGGCTTGCCGGTCGGAATCTTCAACTCCAGCAGCCGGCGGTCGCCGAACAGCGAGATCGATTGCGAGGCGCTCAACAGCGCATTCCAGTCGCTGCGCGCATCCGCCACCACCGTTTCGCGTTCCGTGAACCCGCCGGTGGTGGCCGCCGTGCGCAAGGCATCGCATGCCTCGATCACGAGCAGGGGCTCGTCGCCGGTCACCGTGTACAGCGGTTCCAGTTGCTCGCCCGCCCGCTGGAGCTGGGCAAGCAGTTGTTCGGGCCGCAATTGCCTCATGGCGCGTCTCCAGTGTGCTGGCGGCGCGATCCCGGATGCCGCGGATCCGGCTCCGCCGGTCCGCCAGCATCGCCCCTCGGGACCCGACGCCGGGCCGCCCCAAGGCGGGTCCCGGCCCCATTGGGGGCTGCCGCGTAGCGGCTGGGAGCCCACCATTCTGGGCGCGCGAAGCGCGTAGGGGGGGGCCTCATCAACTAGGCTGCTTCGATTCGACCGCGGCCATGCGGCGCAGTACCTGCTGCACGGTTTCGTTCTGCATGTCGCGATACAACAGGTTGGTTTCGGAGTCCTTGGCCAGGGTGTTCGCGTCGCTGAAGGTCAGGTCGCGCTTGAGCGCGATGGTCGTGGGCGGGATGTAGTCCTGCCCCTTGCCGTCGTGGACGCGGAAGGCGAAGAGGTAGCGCAGTTCGAATTCGCGCACGCGGCCCGAGGCGTCCAGCGACAGGATGCTGCGTTCACGCGTTTCTTGCAGGATCTGCAACTGGGCCTGCGCGGCCTTGGGATCCTCGACGATGCGGGTGTTGGTCGTGTTGCGCACGTAGCGGCGCAACTGCGCGCCGAGCTCCGAGGTGTCGGAGGCGCCGATGTAGAGGGTGGAGAAGGGCAGGTCGGCCGTGCCCCGCAGCGCGAAGCCGCAGCCCGCCAGAAGCGCCAGCCCGCCGCTTGCCGCGGCCTGCAGCAGCAAACGGCGTCGCGTATTGGCTGAGGAAGAAGAGAGCAACGGTTTCATGCCAGTTTCCAAGTCAAGATTTCACCAACGAAGCCCGTTGAATTTCACCCAGGATGCGGTGGATCCGGCTTTGCCGGTCCACCCGCATCGCCCCCTGGGGGGGGCGCGTCAGCGCGCAGGGGGCCAGCCGCTATCCCACCACGTTGACGAGTTTGTTGGGTACGACGATAACGCGTTTGGGTTGGCGCCCCTCGAGGAACCTGCCCACGGCCTCGTGCCCCACGGCCAGGGCCTCGATCGCGGCCTTGTCGGCGCTGCTGGGCACCGACAGCGAACCGCGCAGCTTGCCGTTCACCTGCAGCATGAGTTCGATCTCGTCGGTCACCAGCGCGGCCTCGTCCAGCCGGGGCCAGGGGGCATCCAGCAGGTCGCCGTGGGCCTGGGCGTAGCCCAGATCGCGCCAGGCCTGCCAGGTAAGGTGCGGCACGATGGGGTAGAGCACCGACAGCAGGATGCGGGTACCCTCGGCCAGCGCGGCCTCGCCGGTCTCGCCGTCGAGCTTGGCGTCTTCCAGCGTGTTCAGCAGCTTCATGCTGGCCGAGACCACGGTGTTGTACTGGATGCGCTGGTAGTCGTAGTCGGCCTGCTTCAGGATGGCGTGGACGTCGCGCCGCAGCAGCTTGACGGCCTGGCTGGCGGACGACCAGTCGGCGGGGGCGGGACGGCCCAGCGCCGACTGGATGCGCGCGCCGTTCGCATGGCAGAAGCTCCACAGGCGGCGCAGGAAGCGGTGCGCGCCGTCCACGCCCGCGCCCGACCATTCCAGGGTCTGCTCGGGCGGGCTTGCGAACATCACGAACAGCCGTGCGGTATCGGCGCCCTGGGTATCGATCAGGGATTGCGGATCGACGCCGTTGTTCTTGGACTTGGACATCGTGCCCACGCCGCCGTAGTCCACCGGCGAGCCGTCGGCCTTGAGCCTGGCACCGACGATGGCGCCCTTGGCGTCGTAGAGATTCTCGACCTCGTCCGGCCAGAAGTATTCGATGCCGCCTTTCTCGTTCCTGCGCGAATAGATGTGGTTGAGCACCATGCCCTGGGTCAGCAGCTTGACGAAGGGTTCGCCGAACTTGACCAGGCCCATGTCGCGCATCACCTTGGTCCAGAACCGGGCGTACAAGAGATGCAGCACCGCGTGTTCGATGCCGCCGATGTACTGGTCCATCGGCATCCAGTAATCGTTGCGCTCGTCGACCATGGCGGCGTCGTTGCCCGGCGAGGTATAGCGCATGAAATACCAGGACGAATCCACGAAGGTGTCCATGGTGTCGGTCTCGCGCCGGGCGGGCTTGCCGCACTGCGGGCAGACGCATTTCAGGAACGATTCGCTCTTGGCCAGCGGGTTGCCGCTGCCGTCCGGGATCAGGTCGTCGGGCAGCACGACCGGCAAGTCCTGCTCGGGCACCGGCACGGGGCCGCAGGCCTCGCAGTGGATGATGGGGATGGGCGTGCCCCAGTAGCGCTGGCGCGAAACACCCCAGTCGCGCAGGCGGAAGGTGGTGCGCTTCTCGCCCAGGCCCTTGGCCGCCAGGTCGGCGGCGATGGCGTCGACGGCGGCCTGGTGCGCGAGGCCGTCGTACTTGCCGGAGTTCACCGTCCGGGCCACCTGCTTGTCGCCGTACCATTCCTGCCAGGCGTCGGTCGAGAAGGCCTGGCCTTCGGCTGCGATGACCTGCGTGATGGGCAGGCCATATTTCTTCGCGAACGCGAAGTCGCGCTCGTCATGGGCCGGCACGCCCATGACCGCGCCGTCGCCGTAGCTCATCAGCACGTAGTTGCCGACCCAGACCGGCACGGCCGCGCCCGTGAGCGGATGCACAACCGTCAGTCCCGTCGGCAGGCCTTCCTTGTCGCGGGTGGCCAGTTCGGCCTCGGTCACGCCGCCCTTGCGGCATTCTTCGATGAAGGTTGCCAGGACGGGGTCCTTCGCGGCGGCGTGCAGGGCCAGGGGGTGTTCCGGCGCGACGGCGCAGAACGTGACGCCCATGATGGTGTCGGCGCGCGTCGTGAAGACGTACATGCGGCCGTCCTGGACCAACTGGCCGGCGGCGTCGCGGATGTCATGGGTGAAGGCGAAGCGCGTGCCTTCGCTCTTGCCTATCCAGTGCTCCTGCATCAGGCGCACGCGCTCGGGCCAGCCGGTCAGGTTGTTCTTGACCTCGTCCAGCAGTTCCTCGGCATAGTCCGTGATGCGCAGGTAGTAACCGGGAATCTCGCGTTTTTCCACCAGCGCGCCCGAGCGCCAGCCGCGGCCGTCGATGACCTGCTCGTTGGCCAGCACGGTCTGGTCCACCGGGTCCCAGTTCACCACCTGGGTCTTGCGGTAGGCGACGCCCTTTTCCAGCATCTTCAGGAACAGCCACTGGTTCCACTTGTAGTACTTCGGGTCGCAGGCGGCCATTTCGCGCGACCAGTCGATGCCCAGTCCCATCGCCTTCATCTGCTTCTTCATGTAGGCGATGTTGTCGTAGGTCCACTTCGCCGGCGGCACCTTGGACTTGATGGCGGCGTTCTCGGCCGGCATGCCGAAGGCATCCCAGCCCATGGGCATCAGGACGTTGTAGCCCTTCATGCGCAACTGCCGGTACATGGCGTCGTTGATCGTGTAGTTGCGCACGTGGCCCATGTGCAGCTTGCCGCTGGGGTAGGGCAGCATCGAGCAGGCGTAGAACTTGGGCTTTTCCGAGCCATCGGCGTTCTTCGCGTGTTCTACCGCCAGGTAGGCATTGGTCGCTTCCCAGTGCTTCTGGGCGGCGGATTCGATCTCGTTGGGAGCGTAGCGTTCCTGCATGGGTTCCGGGCTGGTCTAGAGTATTCTGGCGCGGCGATGACGCCACGGCCGCGGGCCTGGGCCGGCTCGCGCGGGGGCGGCCGACCGGCTAAACCCCTCATTATAGAAGCAGGCGGGGCTCTGCTGGGCCAGCGGTGCTAGACTGCCTGCCGCACTCCCTCATTCCCGGCATTCCTCCCCATGTCCCTGCTCGACAACCTCAATCCCCCCCAGCTCGCCGCCGTCACCATCGAACCGCGCCACGCCCTGGTGCTGGCCGGTGCCGGCAGCGGCAAGACACGGGTGTTGACCACGCGCATGGCCTGGCTCATCCAGACCGGCCAGGTCAGTCCGCACGGATTGATGGCGGTCACTTTCACCAACAAGGCCGCGCGCGAGATGCTGACACGCATCAGCGCGCTGTTGCCCATCAATACCCGGGGCATGTGGATAGGCACCTTCCACGGCTTGTGCAACCGCATGCTGCGCGCGCACTACCGCGATGCCGGCCTGCCGCAGACCTTCCAGATCCTGGATACGGCCGACCAGTTGTCGGCCATCAAGCGGCTGCTCAAGGGCGCGGGCGTGGACGACGAGAAATACCCGCCGCGCCAGGTGCAGCACTTCATCAATGCCGCCAAGGAAGAAGGGCTGCGCCACACCGAAGTCGAGGCCCACGACAGCTTCAACCGGCAGATGGTGGAACTCTACGGCATGTACGATGCCCAGTGCCAGCGAGAGGGCGTGGTCGACTTCCCCGAGCTGCTGCTGCGCTGCCACGAGCTGCTGACCCGCAATGCGCCCATCCGCGAGCATTACCAGCATCGGTTCCGCCATATCCTGGTGGACGAGTTCCAGGATACCAACCGGCTCCAGTACCGCTGGCTCAAGTTGCTGGCGGGGGGCGGCGCGGCCCTGTTCGCCGTGGGGGACGACGACCAGTCCATCTACGCGTTCCGCGGCGCCAATGTGGGCAACATGGCGGAATTCGAGCGCGAATACGCGCACGACCGGGTCATCCGGCTGGAACAGAACTACCGGTCGCACGGGCACATCCTGGATGCGGCCAATACGCTGATCCGCAACAACTCCGGCCGCCTGGGCAAGAACCTGTGGACCGACCAGGGGCATGGCGAACCCATCCGCGTCTACGAGGCGTTGTTCGACGCCCAGGAAGCCCAGTGGGTGATCGAGGAGATCCGTTCGCTGGTGGGCGAGGGCAGGCTGCGCCGCGAGGTCGCCATCCTGTACCGCAGCAACGCCCAGTCGCGGGTGCTCGAACACGCGCTGTTCTCGGCGGGCATCCCATACAAGGTCTACGGCGGCCTGCGCTTCTTCGAGCGCCAGGAGGTCAAGCACGCGCTGGCCTACCTGCGCTTGATGGAAAATCCGCACGACGACACGGCCTGGATGCGGGTGGTGAATTTCCCGGCGCGGGGCATCGGCGCGCGCACGCTCGAGCAGCAGGCCGACATCGCGCGCCTGCACAATTGCAGCCTGTACTCGGCGGTGAGCCAGGTGCCGGGCCGCGGCGGCAACAACCTGGCGCAGTTCGCGGGCCTGATCGACCGCATGCGTTTCGAAACACAGAACCTGCCGCTGCACGAGATCGTGGACCACGTGATCGAGGCCAGCGGCCTGATCCAGCACTACCTGCAGGAAAAGGAAGGCGCCGAGCGCATCGAGAACTTGCGGGAACTGGTCAACGCGGCGGCGGCCTTTGCCGCCGAGGGGGGCTACGGCCTGGCGGACGCCGGTGCCCTGGCGCAGACGCTGCCCGAGTCCGGGGTCGACCTGCCGTCCCCGCTGGCGGCCTTCCTGTCGCACGCGGCGCTGGAGGCGGGCGACAACCAGGCGAGCGAGGGGCAGGACGCGGTCCAGTTGATGACCGTCCACGCGGCCAAGGGCCTGGAGTTCGAGGCCGTGTTCATCTCCGGCCTGGAGGAAGGGCTGTTCCCGCACGAGAACAGCGTCCTGGAGCAATCCGGGCTCGAAGAAGAGCGGCGGCTGATGTACGTGGCGGTGACGCGTGCCCGCGAGCGGCTATACCTGAGCTTTTCGCAGACGCGCATGTTGCATGGCCAGACCCGCTACAACATGCGGTCGCGCTTCCTTGCCGAGGTGCCCGAGGAGTCGCTGAAGTGGCTCACGCCCAGCAATGGCCGGGCCAAGGCGGTGGATACCGCCGGTGGCTGGGGACGCGCCGCCTGGGGCGAGGAGTCCGGGCGCGGCGGCTTCTCGCGGCCGGCCAAGGATGCGCCTTACGTGGGATCGTCCGAGGGCTACTCGAGCCGCCGCACGTCCGACGCGGGGGTCGAGGTCAACGGGCGGATCTTCAAGGTGGGCCAGAGCGTGGCGCATCCCAAGTTCGGCGAAGGGGTCATCGTCAGCCTCCTGGGCAGCGGCCAGGACGCCCAGGTCCAGGTCAATTTCGGCGGGGTGGGCACCAAGACGCTGGCGCTGGCCATGGCCAAGCTCGATCCGGCCTGAGGGAGCCGGGGCCGCGTGAGCGCGGCCTCAGGCCTGGCGGCGCCGCGGCTCGGCGGCGTGGATGAAGACGGTGTAGGTATCGGCGGGGTGGGGAACCCCGGCCAGGTCGAGCGCATGGCCGACCGCGCCACGATGGTAGGTGCCGTGGTTGACGATGTGGAACAGTATTTCCTTGCGCGACATCGTGCCGCGCTGGCCATCGGCGAACACGAAGGAGACGGCCTCGTCTTCGTCGGGCGGCCCGAGCCGCTCCACATAGGCGCCATACCAGGCGTCGGACCGGACGATGCGTTCCCGCAACGTGTCCAGCGCCGGCAACCGCGGCGTGTTGGTCGAGGCGTGCGGCGCCGGGGCGCCCTCCAGGCGCGACCGGAACAGCTCCTCGACGATGATCATGTGATTGAGCTGCTGGGTCGCGAAGCGCAGGGATTCCGCCCGCGAGCCGTCAAGGCGGCCGATGGCATCGAGCGTGCGCAGGTCCGCCCAGGCCTTGTACTGGAACGCCTGCCGCAGCATGTCAGTTGCGCCGCAGGGGACGGCGGTTGCCGGGCGTGGGCGACGGACCGTCCTTGTGCCGGAAGCTGATGCGTCCCTTGGTCAGGTCGTACGGGGACAGTTCCATCGTGACCCGGTCGCCGGCCAGAATGCGGATACGGTGCTTGCGCATTTTGCCCGATGCGTAGGCGGCAACTTGCATGCCGTTTTCCAGTGTGACGCGAAAGCTGGTCGCGGGCAGCACTTCGGCAACGACGCCTTCCATTTCGATCAGTTCTTCCTTATTCGACATGGTCGATTCCTCCTGTGCATGCGAATGCATAAAAACGAGCTTCGGCCATGGCGGGGCCATGGCATGCGGCAAGGTGGCGCAACGCGCCAGCGATGACGGGGAAGTTCGCGGTGAAACGCCGGGGCCCTGAAGGGCCGGCGCGTGGTGGCGGCCGCCTGGGTTTGCCGTGTCGCGGAAGCTCGGGGTGGCCCCCTGGGTCGGGAGCCTTTCTTCCAGGCAAAAACAAAAAACCCCCGCAAGCGGGGGTTTTCAGCGGATAAGCGGATTATAGCTTATACGGGCTGGATGTTGGAAGCCTGGCGGCCCTTGGGGCCGACGGTGACTTCGAAACGGACCTTCTGGTTTTCCTGGAGGGTCTTGAAGCCGTCGACGCGGATTTCGGAGAAATGGGCGAACAGGTCGTCGCCGCCCGAATCAGCCGTGATGAAGCCAAAGCCCTTGGCGTCGTTGAACCATTTGACGGTACCGGTTTCCATGGTGTCTATCCTTGAAATGAAAAAACCATACGAATGTAAGCAAGACAATCAAGGATGGAGACCATGAACAACCGTACCGCAGTGGTAAGCGATTTTGTACAGCAACTCGTACTCTTGAAAATCATGCCCCGCCGTTATACGGGCTATCGTTGGGCCCG